>OICN01000396.1_pt1 | contig 15393 bp, 9 predicted proteins | sample 1581301 | NCBI WGS metagenome assembly OICN01 (sample SAMEA3882557, study PRJEB24775) | human gut metagenome | biome: human-associated habitat; feature: intestine environment; material: feces | place: Netherlands | collected 2009/2010
CCGACGCGGCGAAAATGTTGGAAAGATACGCACCGATGGCGGCGTTGCCCTCGCCCTGCCGGAACAGCTCCCGCACCTCGTCCCGGATGTCAGGCGTAAGGATGCCGTTCATCAGGAGGTCGCGGAGGTCGTCGTTTCTGTTTCGTGCAGGAAGGAAATCTGTCATTGCGGCGTTCCGCTCATCCCGGCGCAGCAGCCGTTCAAAATTCTCTCGGCTTTCGGCGCGGAATACGGGATGGCGGAGCGCAGGGTCACGAAGCTGCACGTTGAGTGCGCCGACCTCCGTGATCTCAAAGGGTGTGTTGTCCAGATAGACGGTATCGCCCACGGCATACGGCGCACGGAAAATCATATTTTCCTGTTCGTTTTCGGCAGTGACCTCCTTGACAGGTTGCGTCTGCTCCGCAGCGAAGAAATAGCCGGTGTCGAGGTAACGCTCAAAAACGGTGCGGTCTACGCTGACCGTTTCCTGCTCCGGGACGCTTGGCAGAGTGTACCAAACATTATCTTCGTCTACACGCTCGACCACCATCAGAGTATCCCGCTGTTCGGCTGCGGTGGAAGAAAAGCCGTCGCCCACGCGATAGGCATTCCCCAGCGGCGTTGTGAAAACCGGCGCGTCCGGCTCCATACCGCGGCTGCGCTGAATACTGGAGAGGTAGTCAATGGCGTTGGATTGCTCCGCGAAGCGAAGCACCTGCCCACCCTCCTCATAGAAGCGGTCAAGGGCCGAGTCCCAGATGCCGGTAATGCCGCCCTCGTTGGGGTGCAGACGGATGGAAAAACGGTCCGGTGAGTCCATGTACGCCGCCTGCGCTTCCTGCGCCGCGATCCGCTCCACATCCGCCATGACCTGCCGGACGAAGGGGCTGTTGCGGTTTGCCTCCGCGTCCACAATGCGCCCGCCCACAATGCCGCGCTCAGCGAGCGCTTCCCGGATGGCGATGGGGTCAATATTGTCAAAGTTGTCCTGTTCCTGCTCGGTGTAGAAGTTATCGGATTGAATGAGTTGGGCAATCCGCCGCTGCACCTTCGGCCACGAGAGCATAACCGGCTCGGAATTGCCCACGGAGATTTGCAGCGGTTTAGAGGTATCCTTCAAGCCGTACTCCCGCGCCAGCCATGCGGCAGTTTCCCTTTCACGCCCGTGCTGCTCCATATACCGAACAACCGCCTGCTTGCTTTCAATTTTTCCGTTCCAGCTCTGCAAGGCAGCGTCGATGTCCTCCTGCGTCACCTTGTAGGGCGAGGGCGTTATCGTGGTCGCCAACGTGGGATACAGCTCGTCCAAAAGCTCCTGATGGAGCCGGTTGTGGAAGGAGGGCATATCGAAATAGAGGCGCGTGAGCTGCAAATCCTCAGACGCCATGACGATGCGCCGGATGGCCGCCGCCCCCTCCAGATAGGCGTTTTGACGGTCGGAATTGCGGCAGGCGTTGATAAACGCTTCATCCTTGGAAAGCGCGTTTCCCACGCTCAGGCGGTATCGCCCGAACAGCTCCTGCACCGTAGGCTGAGCCTGCTCTGCGGCAGGATCGCGGAACACCCTCGTGCCGTCCGCGCCGAACTCCGCTTCATAAGCATTGATGGCGGCTTCGGCCTCATGGTCGATAGAGCGCAGCGTGTAAATGTGGCGCTCACCTCTAAAGTCTGGCGCTTCGGCAATCGTCACATCATACTTATCGCGCAATTTCTCTACATACATCTCTAAATTGTGCGACGGTACGCCGCACATCTCCACACGGCCAGCGCCGGGGATCGCTCTTGTGGTAAGGTTGAGATCAAGCAGCTCCGCCGCCTGTTTTGCGTCCTCGCCGTACATCTCGAAGAAATCGCCCACCTGAAACAGCACGATGTCGTCCGGGTGGGCTTCCTTGATGGCATTGTAGTCGGTCTGCGCCTGTGTTGGCAGTTCACGCTCCGTCTCCTTTTCCCGCTGAAGCTGGGCGTAGCGCTCCTTTTCCCTTGGAGAGAGGAAGCGGTCCTTCTGAATGAGGCTGTCAATCCTTGCGGCCACCTTCGTCCAGCTTAGCTCCACATTGGCGCAGTCTGCCTTTTTCAGCGTAATTCCGCGGCTGTCGTGATTCTCGCCGCTGTGGGATGCACCGGAAACGGCATGGGAGCGCCCGCCTATGCCGTACTCATCTTTGAGGAAAGCTGCCTTTTCCTTGCCGGTATGGTCGGCGGTGAAGTATTCGTAGATCCTGCCCTTGCCGCCCTCCACACCGCTGCCGCGATCCAGCGCGTGGTCGATCTCATCCTCGGTGATGAAGCGTGCCAGCTCCGGCACTGCGGTCATTTCGGAGGAATACTCCCTGCGGGGCAAGGACAGGTCCCGCAGGCTCTGCCAGATGTTCTCCAGCTTGTGGTAATGGAATCGCAGCAGGCTTCTGTCCTGCTCATGTGCGGCGTAAAACTGTGCGAACTCGCCGGAGAGCGTTTCACGGAAATCTGTGTTTGTCAGTTGCTCCGCCAGCCGCGCCGTTTCATCGGGGAATCCGCCGCCCCGCAGCGTATCCATGCAGGAGAGATAGCCCTGTTCCCGCGCCTCGTCGCTCAGGTCGTGTTTCAGATACCAGAGGGCTTGTGCAAGCTGCATCCGCTCATGCTGCCCTGCCTCGGCAAGCTCCACGTTGGAGGCATACGCGCCGCTGTCCATAAGCTGGGATATGCGCACGGCGGCGTCCTGCCATGCGATTACCTGTGCGCTGCGCACATACTCCGCGCTCCTGCCGGGGACGATGTGGATGCCGTCTACGGCGTACCACGCGGAAAGCTCGCCCTCCGGCGTCTTAAAGCCGTTGCCGCCGTGAAAGGTGCTTTGCAGCAGCGCGGCAATGTCCTCCACAGACTTCTGCTTCTGGAACGCGGCGGCAATGACCATGCGGGTATCGTCCTCGTTGCCGCCCAGCCGCAGCACATGGTCAAGCTGCGCCTGAGAAACGGAAAAAGCGAAGGGCGTCTGCGCAACGCTCTCCGCTTCTTCTATGGCTGTAATCTGTTCCGCTTCGGTGGGGAAAAAGGATAGCTGACCGCCCCGTGCGGAGTGTTCTGTTATGCGTAGATCAGCTCCGCGAGAATCACTTCCTCCGCCTGCGCCTTGCAGGTGTTCATCAAGCCCACCCATTTCATGGGATCGCTGGCTTTCAGCGCTTCCGTCGCTCCGGCCTCCGCCGCCAGCTCCGGCATCATCTGCTCTAATCGGCTCTGCGCTGCCTGCTCGATCTCCAGCAGGTGCGGAAACAGGGTCTCCTCCAAGATCATCTGGTTCCAGAGAATGGGACGATGCTCCTTCAGGTACTTCTGGCGCATCCGCCCGTACTTGCCGAGGGGCTGCTCCGGCACCTCGATCTTCAGGTCGGGAATCATGTAATCTCCGTTCATCGTGTAAGTCAGGTTGTTCTCCATGCTCTGCCGTCCTTTCCGCGCTGTGTTCGCGCTCATAATTTCGTATGGTGACTTCGATCTGCCGCAAAACCTGTTCATTGATCTCGCTGACCGCCGTGCCGAGGGCTGCCACCGTGCGCGGGGTGTTGAAATCAAAGATGCTGAAAAAATCCTCGTGTTCAAAGTGATCCTCCGGCTGCATCCCGCAGCGGGACATGAGGGAGTAGGTGATGCTGACCGCCGCGGCGTTTTTGAACGCCACCTCGATGTTGTAATCATCATACTCCTCCAGATAGGAATCCGCAACGATGCCGAGGATGTCGCGGGAATGGTCGCGCCAGTATTCCGCAGCAAGCAGAGAAGCGACGCTCTCAAACTGCTCCGCAAGGCCGTTTTTGCCGGAAACGCTGTAATTACGCTCCAGCATGGCGCTCACGCTGTCGGTATGCGCGTCTTTCAGCTCCCACAAGTTGACGCGGCGGGCGTTTTCCTTGCCGCCGGTATCGGAAACGTCAAAGACGTATTTGAGCCTTGGCTTGTAGCCGGTAGCGTCAATGAGGGCGATGCCCGTGCTGCCGCGCCGGACATAGCGCCCCATTTTCTCGTTCCAGAAGTCGTACTCCGCGCAGGCGGTGGCCTCCGGGCGCTGCATATAGATCATGAGCTGCTCGTTGTAGGGGTACTTATACAGCCTTGCGGCGGTGGTCAGGAACGCCGTCCACGCCAGATGGCTGCCGGTGATCTGCCGCGCGGTGCGCTCCGCTTGCTCCGCGTAGGCTTGCAGTTTGTTTGGCATAAGCAAAATCCTCACTTCATGGTTTTATCGTGGTTTTCGTTTTTTCATAGGAAACGCGCCGGATGATACATTCCTCATCCGGCGCGCTCCCAGCGGCGAATCTGCAATTTTTCCGGCTCTTGACCGTAAAACAGTCAGCTTTGCTCAGAGGTCAAAATCCGGCGTCAGGTCGAGGCCGGCGTATTCCGCATCGGTAATGCCGCGCAGCTTTGCGAGGGCGCTGTCCGTCAGCTCCCGCAACTCGGCCTCCTCCGCGTCCAGATACCCCCGCATTTCTGTGAGGGCCGCGATCAGGCCCTCGCGGGTGCCTGCCGCGTTGTAGATGCTCATAAGGCTGACTTCATCGTGGGTGAAATGCTTGTCGTTCATATCAAAGCTCTCTTTCCGCGCTCCGTTTGGGCGCTGTTTTGTTTTTCGACTGCTCCGGCGTCCTTTCCCTGAGCTTTTCCAGCACGGAGGGCTTCTTCTGCTCGCGGTGGGAGGCCGCAGCCAGCTCCGTCAGGGAGATGGAAAAGCCCGCCTTGACCTGCGCCTCCAGATCGGCCACGGTGGGCTGCTTGGGGCCGTTGTTGATGATGCCGTCGATCATGCCGTAGTCGTCCTCCAACAGCATCTCCGCGTTTTTGAGATAATTCTCAGGCTTCAGGAAGTTCGGCAGCTCCCGGAAGCCGATGCTGTCAACGTAATGACAGGATACTACGCCGTTTTGCTTTAGGGCAACGATGTCGCTGACCGACAGGCTGTGTCCTTTGAAATCCGCAGGGTGATCCACGTTGAACCGCTGATAAATCATATCCAGATTGGTTCTGGCATTCCCATAATCCATAAACCCGCCGGTGTAGATCGCGTCGTAGCCGCCGCGCTCCGGCGTGACGCCCTTGCTCTGCAAGTAGTCATAGTTCATGAAGCGGTAAGCGTCCAATTCACCGCCGCGCCGAATCTGGTAAATGAGGAAAGCGTCCTGCGGGTTTTCCAGAAACAGCTTTTCCGTGTCTGCCTGTTCGCTCAGCGTCACAACGCCGCGCACCGCGTCCCATTCCTCGCGCTCCACGCCGAACACACCGGTGTGGGAGGAAATGTCTTCGGCGTCCAACGCCATGGCCTCGGTGCTGTCGCCGTAGAGCAGGAACACGGGAACGTCCTGCATGAACAGCTCCATGGCGCGCTCCTTGGTCAGCGGCAGCATGGCGTTGCCGTCTGTGTAGCCGTACTGATACATTTCCAAAAAGCCGATGCTGGTATCCGGCATGGGATAGCCTTGCTCCAGCTCCGGCAGGGGCGGCAGCTCGGTCATTTTTTCGTCCATTTCCGCCTTAGCCTCCGGCTGCGGCTCCTCCTTTGCCCGCCATTCCTGACGGAACAGGCCGTTGAAGCGTTCCAGCAGCCCATGGGAGCCGTCGTCGATGCCGATCTCGTCTGCCAGCTTGACGAAATCCTCCAGCTCCTTCCGCAGCTCTGCGTCCTCACCGGCAAGCAGCCTGTCCGCAACCGAAGCCGCTGTGGGTCCTTCTGCGCTGTCGGGAACGTTCAGACCCCGGCGCAGGAACGCCGCGTAGTCGGCGGCAAAGGCCAGCGCGTCGGCGCGGGAGGGCGGGATGGTGACAAGCTCATATTCCGTGTCCTTGGGAAGCTCGATGCCGCGCTCCTTGCAAACCTCCGCGAAATGCTTTTCCACATCGGTGATGATGCCGTTTGCGGTCTTGCTGATGGTGTCCAGACTGGCACGGAACTCCGGCAGCTCGGCGTTTTTTGACCACGTTGCCACATAGCCGAAGCTGTTCGCGCCGGTTTCAATGCCGAAATAGGCGCAGACCATAAAGGAGATGCTTTCGGCCTCCACCTCCTCGGTATTGCGGCTTTTGGCCTTGCGCTCCGCCGCCTGCTGCAAGCCGTAATTGTGGAGCTTGGCGTGGGCGATCTCATGGACGGCGGCGGATACCGTCTGCACCTCGCTCATGCCCTCCCGCAGCGTGATGCTCTGGGATTTGGGGCTGAAATAGCCGTCCACATCGGCGGACAGAGGCTTTACCTCCACCGGCACGGACGAGGACCGGCGCAGCGCCTCCATGAACGCCCCGTAATTTTCCACGCTTCCGGTCAGGCTGGCGACGGGGCTGGCCACGCGCTCCGGCAGCGGCTTTCCGTCCGTCTGGGCGTAGTCGAACACCTTGACCGGGCGGAACATGGGGATTTCAATCTCCTTTTCCTCGGTGATAACCTTGCCGTCCGCGTCCAGAATGGGCAGTTTTGTGTCCGGGTCGAGCTTTTCCTGCTCGATTTTCTTCTTATACGGCGTGGGCGCGATAATGGTGATGCCCTTCTCGCCCCGCAGCACATGGCGGGAGAACTTGTCCCGCCAGCGGTTGTAGCCCGCCACAAGTGTGGCGTCCGGGCGCTGCAAGTGGATGAGCGCCTGATTGTTGAGGGAATAGTTGTGAAACCGGCTCATGGTTCGCAGGTAATTGCGGTACTTTTCCATATCGCCGGATTCAAAGATGTCGCGGATACCCGCCTCGATGCGGTCGGTGATCTCCTTGAGCTGTTCTCTGTTTTTACCGGGTTTCTCTGGCATAGGTTCCTCCTTTCATCAGGTCGATACGCAGGAGCTGAAGCCCCCGCGAAAGATATTCCCGTAAATCCGTTTTTCCGCAGAGATAGCGGATGTCGCCTGCCTTGTCCTGCTCACGCAGCGTCCATAGGTCCGCCGCCCACCGGACAAATACCGCGTCCGGCGCGTTGAAGGGCTTTTTGCGGCGAAGATAGAGGTTCTGCCGCCCCAGCACCATGATCGTGCAGACGGTATTGACCACATCGAGAGAACATTCGTTGAGTACGGCGATCTTCCGTTCATAGGAGGCCGCTTCCAGCAGCTCGCGCAGCGCAGGCTTGGCGTTTTCAATCAGCATGGGGTAAGCTGCTCTTGTCGGATACGGAGATTTTCGTGTCATAGGCACTTCCTTTCATTTCATGGGCTGTTTACCCCTAAAATGGCAGCGCCCGCGCAGGGGTAGGCTTTCCTGTGCGGGCGCTCGGTTCTTATTCGTTTTCGGAGTATATACTCCTTGCGGGCGGCGTATATCCGGCGTTTTTGGCGCGTTCGCTGGCGGCCCTGCGCCGCTCGTCGCTGAACGGCTCCCGGACGCTGACGCAGCTTTTCGGCACGGCGTAGCTGACCGCTCCGGCATGGACGGCCCTATCCGGGTACACCTTGTCCGGGTATTTCTCCGCAAGGCGCTTGAGCTTGCGCTTCAGCTTGGGGTCGTGGGTGTAGATGCTGGCGGTGGATTCTTCCTCGTTGTAGAGGATGATACTTTCCTGCTCCAGCTTGGAGAGCTTCATGTCCTCGCCCCCTTGTCAAATTCCAGCCGGAAGCGGACGCTCTCGCCGGTATCCTCCAGCACGGCGGTGGCGTCGTAGGTGCCGCCGGTCTTTTCGGAGTAGAGGCCGGTGAGCTTCACCCGCCCCTCTGCCAGCAGCACGGCGGCGATCTTCTTTGTCAGGGCGACGTGCTTTGCGGCAAAGAACTTGTTGTCCCGCCACAGCCCGAAGCGGCAGTCGTTTTTCTCGCAGAAGAAGCCCTTTTTGCTCTCGCTGACCTCGCTGCCGCAGCGGGGGCATTTGCCGATGACCTCACGGCCGGAGGGGAACAGCACCTCCGCGCCGGAGATGACCTTGTAGGTTTTCACCAGCTCCGTAAGCATATCCGCAATGCCGGTCATGAACTCGTCCGGGGAAAGCTCGCCGCGCTCCACCTGCTGCAAGCGGTATTCCCATTCGGCGGTGAGAAGCGGGGACTGTAACTGCTCCGGCAGCACGGTGATGAGGGAAACGCCGGTATGGGCAGGCACAAGGCTGACGGCCTTCTTCGCCCGCTTGCGCTCCACAAAGCCCGTGGCTACCAGCTTTTCGATGATGGCGGCGCGGGTGGCGGGTGTTCCCAGCCCCTTTCGTTCCGCTTCTTCCGGCATATCTTCCTTGCCCGCGTTCTCCATAGCGGACAGAAGCGTATCTTCGGTAAATGCCTTTGGGGGCTGCGTGTAACGCTCGGAGATCTCCGCTGCCGGATTGTCAAAGGTCTGCCCCTCGGCAAGCGGCGGCAAAACGGTTTCCGGCTCTGCGTCCTCGTCCTGTTCCTCGGACGCGGCGCGGGACAGCTTTTCAATCTCACGCCACCCCTCGCAAAGCGTCGTCTTTCCCTTTGCGGTAAAGGTATAACCGCCGCAAGAGATAACCGCCGTAACCGCTTCATATTCATAGGGCGCGGCTGCGGCGCAAAGCAGCTTCGCGCATACAAGGGTCATAAGTTTTGTTTCGCTGTCGGTAAGGGAAGAAAAGCCCGTTTTCAAAAACTCGGCTGTCGGCAAAATAGCGTGGTGGTCGGTTACTTTGCTGTTGTCGCAAACCCTTGTAAGGTCTGCTTGCAGCTTCACGTCCCGCATAAAGGGAAGCAGCGAACAAAGCCCGGTAATGAGTTCCTTTGTGCTGCGCTGCATATCGGAAGTGATATATTTGCTGTCGGTGCGGGGATAGGTCAAAAGCCGCTTTTCGTAGAGGGCTTGCGCATAATCAAGGGTCTGTTTCGCCGTAAACCCGTACAGGCGGTTGGCTTCGCGCTGCAACGCGGTAAGGTCAAACAGCTTCGGCGGTGCAACGGTCTTTTTCTCTTTTTTGAGGGAAGTACAAACGGCTTGCGATTTCTCGCAAGCCGCTTTCATCTGCTGCGCCGCCGCTTCTTCGTTCAGCCTTTCGGACAAAGCCGAAACACCGCCCGCGTCCAGACGGACAACATGATATTTTTCTTTCTTAAAGCTGCTGATCGCATAGTCGCGGTTTACCAGCATGGTAAGGGTGGGCGTCTGCACTCTGCCGACATTCAGCGTTTTGTGATAGAGGATAGAGAAAAGGCGGGTCGCGTTAATCCCGACAAGCCAATCTGCCTTTGCTCTGCAAAGCGCGGATTGATAGAGGTTGTCATAGCTGCGCCCGTCTTTGAGGTTTGAAAAGCCCTCGCGGATTGCGCTTTCTTCCATGCTGCTAATCCAAAGGCGGGAAAAGGGCTTTTGGCAATTTACCTGTTCGTAGACAAATCGAAAAATGAGTTCTCCCTCGCGCCCGCTGTCGCACGCATTGACAATCTCGGAAACGTCGCTGCGCTGCATAAGGTCTTTGAGTACGGAAAACTGCTGCTCCTTGCCGCTGGCAACGGTAAACTGCCAATCCTGCGGGACAATGGGGAGATCGTCATACTTCCATTTTCGGTACTGCTCGTTGTAGGTTGCCGCGTCTGCAAGGCTAATCAAATGCCCGATACACCACGACACAAGGTAGCCGCTGCCCTCAAAATATCCGCTGCGCTTTTCATTCGCGCCAATAACGGCGGCAATCGCCGCCCCGACGCTCGGTTTCTCTGCAATTACAAGTTTCATACTTCCTCGTCCTCCTGCTCGGTTTCTAATTCTTCCTCGTCGTCCTCGTCAAAATCGAGATCGTCAAGGTTGCTGCTGCCTTTTGCCGCGTCCTTTTTGGGCTTCATAATCTTAAAGTAATAGAACGCGCCGCCGCTTACTGCGGCAAGAAGCAGCACGACAAGCAGAATAGCACCGCCCATGCCGCCGCCTTTATCTTCCTCCGGCTCCGGCTGCTCGGTTTCTTCCGGCTCCGGCTCGGCTTCCTTGCCCGCGCACTCGCTCATATTGACGCTGCAAACGGGGCAATCGGTGTTGACGCTTCCGGCAACGCATTTTTCAGTACAGCTACAAGCGGGGGCTTCGGTCTGTTCGTCCTCCATAAGCTGCAAAAGGTCTTTTTCATCAACTTGATTGAGGAAATGGACGGTGTTTTCTCCGTCCTCGGCGCGGTCAATGATGATGTAAAAATAGTTTCCGTTTTTCGTAACGACGGTAATAAACTGCTTATCGCCGGACGCTTCGCCCGTTATGTCGTCCACAAGGCTCATGTTGCCCTCCGGCGTTAAAGGCTGCGGCTCATAGCCGCCCGTCGTTTCTTCCGGCTCGGTTTCGGTTACGGGGGTAGGCGGCTCGTCGCTCACGTCACCGCCGCCCGCAAAAGCGGTAACAGAAAAGCCGCCCATGAGTACAAGGGCGGCAAGCAAAGCGGTAACGCTGCGGAACAGTTTTTTATGCTTCATCTTCGGTTTCCTCCTGTTCGTCGGTATAGTCTGCGTCCGGCTGCGGCAAAGCAATTTCGCCGCTGGCGTAAGCGGAGAGGAACGCGGCAAGCTGCGCCCCGTCAAGGTGTACCGCTTTCACCATTTGAACGATCTGCGCATTTTCTTCCTCGATTTTCTGCGCTTCAAGGTCTTTCAGTCTTTTTTGGTATTCAAGGATTTTCGCCCTCGTTTTCTCAATATCCCGTTCGATACGGTCAAGTTTCGTGTTTGCCATAGAAATAAACTCCTTTCAAAGTCAGTTGTAATGTAGCCGCCCATAGGCGTAAAAATGGGATTGCCAATAGCTTGTATCAAGTTTTGCGTATTGTATCGGGTCGCCACAATGCAGCATGACGGGGCTTCCGTCCCCGTCCTCGCCAACGTAGATACCCACATGAGATACGCCCGGTGTGTCGTATGTACCCGTAAAGAAAACCAAATCCCCCGGCTGCGGGTTGGAAACGCGGGTTGAAATGTTGTAAAGCCCCTGTGCCCCAAGTCTGCCCGTATTGTATAGGCCGCTGTTCGTCAGCACATAGCTAACAAAACCGCTGCAATCAAAAGAGGTTTCCGGGCTGCTGCCGCCCCACACATAAGGAAAACCGACATACTTTTCCGCTTCCTCAATGAGCCGCGCAAACTGTTCATCTTCCAGATAGGCGGGCGGGATTTCATAATCCGCTGGCGGGTTTTCATAGTATTTTGAAATATAGCCGGATTGCGGGAAAAGGTCGGGTCTGTTCCCAAGCGACGACATATACATAGCGTACATGGATAGCTGTTCCTCGCCCATAATGTAAACGGGAACATGGGAGAGGTTGAAGTTTTCCAAATCCACATTGAGAATGTAATAGTTATAGGCTACTTCAACGTCGTATTCGTTGCCCTCGCTGTCCGTCCGCGTTTCGGTGCGGTAGCGTACCTCGACTTCCTCCGTAACCGTCAAGATATACTGTTTATCAAAGAGCATTTCAAGGGTGCTTTGCGCTTCATCGAGAGTAAACACGCCCTCATGCCAAGCGGAGAGGATAGAGATTAGCACATACGGGTCATGCTCGATCTCGTCAGCCGTTACCCGGTATTCGTCATAGCCGGGGTATTCGCTTTCGATGTTATCCAGCATATCCTGTAACTCGGCTTCCATAGCGACATACGCGCTTTCTGCGCCTGTAATATCCGCGTCCTCGGAGAGATAGGACGACGCAATCAAGCCGCTTCCGCTGTTGCCGCCGAACAGGGAACAAGAGGACAAACCGCCGAAAAACAGAAGCACGATAAAGGCAATCCCGCCCACGATCAAACAGCCTTTCCAATGCCGGACGACAAAGAACGTCGCCCGTTTGGTTTCCTGCGCCGTTTTCTTTGCTGCCTTTGCGGTGGCTTCGGCGGTCTTTTTCACCTTGCCGCCCGTTTTCAACGCCTTTGCATACTGCTTTTTAATGCGCTGCTTTTGCCAAAAACGGGAAATCGGGTTAGAGTGCGCAAGGGCGGGGTTATCATGCAGCGCCTTTTGATAGAGAAAATCGGCGTTTGCCTTTGCTGCCTTTTTCTCGGCTGCTGCCGCCGCCCGGTAAGGTTTCAGCTTATGGCTGCGTATGCCGCGTTTTACTGCCCGCGTCGTCATGCCGCCCGCTTTCTCGCCCACAAGTTCTATCCTGTGTCCGCTTTCCACACCGACGTTTTCTTTCTCCACCTCATAGATTTTTCCATGTACGGCGGCGTCCAATTCCTGCGCCGGACGGGATAACGGGTTATGACGCAACTTGCCGTTTGGGGGCTTATCCGTTTTTTCAAAAGCAAGGCGCGTCTTTGCTTTGCCTTTGGCTTCGTCAAAAACGCGCTCTTTCTTGATTTTGGTCTGTTTGGGGATAGCTGCCCGCGCTTTGTCTAAACGGTCAGCCGCCGTATCGGATTTTTTGATTGCCTTTTGCAGGTCCGGCGTTGCCCGTTCCGCTTCGGAAAACTGCAAGCGGGAAGAATGGGTTTTAGGCTGCGTCGCGTCAAGGGCTTTTTTCTCCGCGCCTTTTGCTGCGTGTCGCTCAATCTCTGCGCCGATATGCTGCACAACCTTTTCCGCTGCCACCCCTGCGGGGGCTGAATAGTTTTCTTCCTGCGGCCTTTCGCTGATACTGGACGTTTCGCCCGTCGTGAGGTTTTCCGCAACCGCACCGTCGCGGGTCATTTTCTGCGTTACCTTGTCCGGGGCTTTCCATTCCTTGCTCATGGGCTTTCACCTCCAATCCGCTGTTTCGCAAGGTTACAGTATTCGGGGTTGATCTCAATACCAATATAGCGGCGGTCAAGGCTTTTTGCCGCCGCTGCGGTGGTTCCGCTGCCTAAAAACGGGTCAAGGACAATCCCGCCGACGGGACAGCCCGCCAAAATGCACGTTTCCGCAAGTTTCGGCGGGAAAGCTGCGAAATGCCCGCCGCGATAGGAAGCTGTGTTGATCTGCCAAACGTTGCGGCGGCTGCGGACGGGAGAAATCAACTCGTCGGCGTATGCGCCCTTTTCGCGGGGGCGGTTGATTTTCTGCGGTTGGTTTTGCCCCGGAACAGTAACGTTATACTTATTTCCTTTGCTAACTCCGCTTTTCAGCCGCCCCGCCGTTGTGGGGGCTATCGGCTCGGCTACTGCTTGCCAATCGTAATAATACTTCTTTGACTTGGTAAGCAGAAACACATATTCATAGCAGCGGGTCGGCCTGTCCCGCGTGCTTTCCGGCATGGGGTTTGTTTTGTGCCAAATGATAGAACTGCGCAAATACCAACCGTCGCCCCGCAAGGCGAGGGCTACAAGCCACGGAATACCAATTAAATCTTTGGGCTTGCAGCCGGGGGCGCGGTGGTTAAACGCCACTTGCTGCCCGTTCCTGCCTTTGGGGTATTTGGGGTCTTGGTGGTCGGCTTTGCTGCCTGTGCCGCAATAAGTGTCCGCGATATTCAGCCAACAAGTACCCTCCGGCGTAAGCACCCGCTTTACCTCATGGAATACCGCCGTAATACGGGAAACATATTCCTCCGGCGTTGCTTCCCGTCCGATCTGCCCGTCTGCGCCGTAGTCCCGCAAGGCATAGTAGGGTGGGGACGTTACGCAACAATCAACTGCATTTTCCGGCAAGGTTTGAAGCACCTGCAAGCTGTCGCCGCAATAGATTTTGTCCATTTCTATCCTCATGCCGACACCTCGCCGGGTTTGGTCGTCATTACACGATAGAGTTCCGTATCTTGCGGGAAACGGTCAATAAAGGGCAAAATCACGTTGCCATAGAAGATAAGCCCCTCGCCCGCGTCGGAATGGGTTACATAGGTCATTTGCTGCTGCGAAATGTTAAGCTGCTTTGCAAGGATTTCCCTGTCGCCCTGGGCTTGGTTGAGCATATACACAAAATCGCTGTTTTCAAAAATGTTCTCCACCTCGCGGGACGATAACAAATCTTTCACGTTTTGGGTGATACCTGTCGGAATACCGCCCCATTTTCTAAAACGCTTCCAAATCTCAACGCTGTACGCTGCGGTCTGTTCCTCTTTGAGCAGCAAATGAAACTCGTCGATATAGTACCGCGTCGCCTTGCCTTCGCTGCGGTTTATGGTAACTCTGTTCCAAACTTGATCTTGGACAATGAGCATACCGAGTTTTCGTAGCTGGGTGCCGAGTTCTTTAATATCAAAGCAGACAAGGCGGTTGTGAATGTCAACGTTTGTTTGGTGGTTAAACACGTTCAAACTGCCATTTACATAGAGTTCCAATGCCGACGCGATACGCTGCGCTTCCTTTTCCGGCTGCTTCTTGATTTCATTGTAGAGGTCGCCCAAAATCGGCATATTCTCCGGCTTCGGGTCTGCAAGGTAGCTGCGGTACACGCTGATAACGGCGCGGTCAATCAAAGTCTTTTCAACCGCTTCCAGCCCGTTTTTGCCGCCCATAATCAACTCGCAAAAGGAAAGGATAAAATCGCTCTTTAAGGCTATGGGCGTGTCGCCCTCGCTGTAATTGAGGTTTATATCCATCGGGTTAATGTACTGCGTGCTGTTCTGCGAAACCTTGATAACCTGCCCTTTCAGCCGTTCCACAAGGGGGTAATATTCCGCTTCCGGGTCGCAAATGATAATATCGTCTGCGGTAATGAGAAAAGCGTTGGTGATCTCGCGCTTTGCCGAAAAACTCTTGCCGCTGCCGGGTGTGCCGAGTATCAAGCCGTTAGGGTTCTTCAGCCTTTTCCTGTCGCACAAAATCATGTTATTCGATAATGCGTTTAAGCCGTAATACAACGCTTCGCCGCTTTGGAACAGCTCTTGTACCGTAAAGGGGACGAAAATGGCGGTGCTGGAAGTCGTCAAGCCCCGCTGGATTTGGATTAGGTTTTCGCCCAATGGGATAGAGGACATAAGCCCCTGTTCCTGCCGGTAGTCAAGGCGGGTGAGCATACAGTTGTATTTCTGTGCGATACTTGCGGCCTGAAATACGTCGTTGTCCAATTTCTGCTTTGTGTCTGCCACATTCAAAACTAACAGCGTAAGCAAAAACATTCGCTCGTTCCGGCTCTGCAAATCCCGCAAAAGGTTTTTCGCTTCGCCGCCGTAGGTGGCAAGGTCGGACGGAATTATATCCATATCGTAGCCGCTGCGGATTGCCTTTTTCTGTTCCTCGATTTTCATACGGTCAAGGTCGGTGATTTTCCGCTTGATCGTCTTGATCGCTTCGTTGTGGTCGATACTCTGAATGTGCAGATTGACGACAATCCCGTTTTCCGCTTCCATGAAGTCGGCAAGCATACGGTCTGAAAGTTCCGGCGCGGCAATCTGCAAAAAGGAAACCGCGCCAAACTTCCCGCCCATTTGAAACATTCGCCCGTCGCCAAAACGGAAAGAGGACGGGGCAATAAAGTCTTTGACGGAAAGGCCGCTTACGGGTAGCCATTCCCACGCAAAGTTGAAGCGTTCCCCGTCCGGGTGGAAAAGCCCATGCAGCACTTCAAGCCGCTGCTTCCCGTCCAATACCCGCGCCGCCGCGCCGATCACCTTAAAATGGTTGAGGGTGT
>OICN01000399.1_pt1 | contig 15356 bp, 16 predicted proteins | sample 1581301 | NCBI WGS metagenome assembly OICN01 (sample SAMEA3882557, study PRJEB24775) | human gut metagenome | biome: human-associated habitat; feature: intestine environment; material: feces | place: Netherlands | collected 2009/2010
CCTTTTGGAGCAGAAGCCCATCACAAAGGTTGACACGGTGGACCCCCAGCTGGCGGCATACGACCTGAACTATGACGGCCTGGTGGATGTGTACGATATCCAGACGCTGTACGACTATGTGGTGCACAACGGCTCACAGGCAGACTGACGGCATCGCGCCGGAGGCGGAGAAGCTGGATGTGCAGTATCTGCCCGGAACGCTGGAATTGGATGTGCAGGACGGGGCGATCACGGCCCTCCGCGTCACGACCGGCGGCAGCGTGCAGGTTGGCGTTGTCGATACGCAGGTGTCGATCTCGGCACAGTTTGACTTCCAAACCGACCTGAGCGCAGACGACTGCACGGTTCCGGACGCAGTGCTGGAAAAGCTGTAACAGGATCACAGAAATAGAACGTCCCCGGTTTTCAGAGAGAAAACCGGGGACGATTTCTTATAGTGTGGGGGGATCAGTTCATTTCCTCAAAGTCCGCGTCAACGGCATCGTCGGTGAAGTCGTTGTTTGGATTTTCATAGCTGGCCGAGCCGCGGTATTCCGCGTTCGGGTCGATGTGCACGCCGGCCTCGTTAAGAAGTGATTCCAGTTGGTCAGCTGCGCTGTTCATCTGTGCGGGATCCTTGGACTTGATGGCGCGGCGGGCATTTTTGACCGCCTCAGCCAAGCGGGCCTTGTCTTCTTTGGGAAGATTTTTCGCGTTTCCGGCCTGGAAGATCATCTGTTCGCAGCGGTCGCGCGCGGTAGCCTCGGCTTTCAGCTTCGCGTCCTCGGCGGCGTAGCGCTGTGCTTCGCGCACGGCGCGGTCAATGTCCTCGCGGCTCATGTTGCTTGAGGCGGTGATGGTGATCTGCTGCGCCTTTCCGGTGTCGAGATCCTTGGCCGAGACGTTTACGATGCCGTTGGCGTCGATAGAGAACGTGACCTCGATCTGCGGGACGCCTCTGGGCGCACGGCGGATGCCGGTCAGCTGGAAGCGGCCAAGTTCCTTATTCTGGTGCGCCATGGGGCGCTCGCCCTGTAAAACGTGGATATCGACGGACGACTGAAAGCTGGAGGCCGTTGTGAAGATCTGGCTCTTGCGGATGGGGAGCGTTGTGTTGCGCTCAATGATACGCGTGCACACGCCGCCCAGCGTCTCGATGCCGAGCGACAGCGGCGTGACATCGAGCAGCAGAAGTCCTTTTACGCTGCCGGACAGGACGCCCGCCTGCAAACATGCGCCCATGGCGACACATTCGTCAGGGTTGATGCCCTTGAACGGCAGAGAGCCTGTCATGGACTGCACCAGATCCTGCACAGCCGGGATGCGGCTTGAGCCGCCGACCATGAGAACCTTGCTGATCCGTGAGATGGAAACGCCGGAATCGTTGATGGCCTGATTGACTGGCTCGCGGGTGGCCTGCACGAGATGATAGGTCAGGTCGTTGAACTTTGCCCGCGTGAGCGGGATATCCATATGCAGCGGCCCCTGCTTGCCGACGGCGATATACGGCTGCTCAACGGTCGTCTGAGTCATGGACGAAAGTTCGATCTTGGCCTTTTCAGCGGCCTCGCGCACGCGCTGCATGGCGGCGGGGTCCCGCGTCAGGTCGATTTTCGTCTGCTTCTTGAATTCGGAGACGAGATAATCGACGATGCACTGGTCAAAATCGTCGCCGCCCAGATGATTGTTGCCTGCCGTGGCAAGCACTTCAATCACGCCGGACGAGATATCCAGAATGGACACGTCGAATGTACCGCCGCCCAGATCGTAAACCATGATCTTCTGCGACTGCTCTTTATCAATGCCGTAGGCAAGGGCGGCTGCCGTCGGCTCGTTGATGATGCGCTGGACGTTGAGGCCCGCGATCTTGCCCGCGTCCTTCGTCGCCTGACGCTGTGCGTCGGTAAAATAGGCCGGGACGGTGATGACGGCGTCGGTCACAGGTTCGCCGAGGAAGGCCTCGGCATCCGCTTTGAGTTTTTGCAGGATCATCGCGGAAATTTCCTGCGGCGTGTATTTATGCCCGTCGATGGAAACCTTGTAGTTGGTACCCATCTGGCGCTTAATGGAAGAAATGGTGCGGTCATGGTTTGTGACAGCCTGCCGCTTTGCAATCTGGCCGACCATGCGTTCTCCGGTCTTGGAAAACGCAACGACAGACGGCGTTGTGCGTCCGCCTTCGGCGTTGGGGATGATAACGGGTTCGCCGCCCTCCATCACCGCCACGCAGCTGTTGGTTGTGCCGAGATCAATACCGATTGTTCTGGACATACGGAGTTCCTCCTGTGAGATAGGTACGCTCAATACCAGCTTCCGGAATCCGTGCCGGAGTCGGTCTGCGACTGGCTCTGGCCGGAATAGATTCCCGAATCGCTGTAGCTGTAATTGCGGTAATAATATGGGTCATAATACGCGCCGCGATAGCCGCAGCTGCCGAACAGCATGGCGACAATCTGGATCAGTAGATAAATGCCCAGCAGCCGCACAAGAAAATTTCCGCGCCGGCGGGTGCGGTGGTACGTCCAGCGGTAGCCGCCTGGGGCGTCACTGCCGTCCTGCTCCTCGTCAGAAGAACGGTAGGTGTACCATGTCTGCCAGCCATTCTGGTTTGTCTGCTGCCAGTCGCTCTGCTGACTGTCGTTTTGCGAGCCCCAGAAGCCGAACGGATCCGAGAACGGATCGTAATATTGCTGACTGGATTGGTTATATTGCTGCCGGGCCTGCTGCTGGGCTTGCTGCTGCGCCTGCTGCTGACGATAGGCCTGCGGATTCTTGATCGCGTCATAGGCCGCGTTGATCTCGTTCATTTTCTGCGCAGCAGTTTTGTCGCCGGGATTCAGATCGGGATGGTATTTCTTTGCCAGCCTGCGGTATGCCTGCCGGATTTCGTCCTCCGATGCGTTCGGAGACACGCCCAGCACCTGATACGGATCTGTTCCCATGCAGTTCACTTCCTCTTTGTTTCGATTATGCTGATTATAGCGCCTTTATTCGGGTGATTTGTAAAGCATTTATAAACGATATGCAAAAAAATTGCGGACTTTTCAAAAAATAGAGACTTTTTATGCGCCGTCCGCCGCAGAAGTCAAAAAAATCCCGGCAGTCCGTGGCATGCGGACCACCGGGGGAGTATTACTTTGCGGTTCCGAGATACGCGGCTTTGACCTCCTCGTTGGCGGCCAGTTCTTCGCCGGGACCCTGCATGAGAATGGACCCGGTCTGCATGACGTAGGCCCAGTCAGCGATTTTCAGCGCCATATTTGCGTTCTGCTCAATGAGCAAAACCGTGATGCCCTGGCGGTTAATTTCGCGGATGATCTCGAAAATGCCCCGGACGACGATGGGGGCAAGGCCCAGGGAGGGCTCGTCCATCATGATCAGCTTCGGCTTGGCCATAAGCGCGCGGCCAACGGCCAGCATCTGCTGTTCGCCGCCCGAGAGTGTCCCGGCCTGCTGCCACTCGCGCTCTTTCAGCCGCGGGAACAGGTCATATACGCGGGCCAGATCGTCTGCGAGGGAGTCCTTGCGCAGATATGCGCCGATGCGCAGGTTTTCCGCCACAGTCAGGTTTTCAAATACACGGCGGCCCTCCGGCACAAGCGTGACACCGCTCGAGACGATCTGATCGGTCGATTTTCCAACCAGATTCGCACCGTTCAGGAGAATTTCACCCGATTTCGGCTTGACCAGTCCGGCAACTGCCTTCAGGGTGGTCGATTTGCCTGCACCGTTCGAGCCGATGAGGGTGACAATTTTGCCTTCTTCGACCTTCAAATCAATACCTTTGACGGCCTCAATGCCGCCATAGGAGACGACCAGATTTTTGATTTCCAGAATGTTACGCATCCTCGTCCACCCCCAGATACGCGTCGATGACGCGCGGATCGTTTTGAATCTCTGCCGGAACGCCGGCCGCGATCTGCTTGCCGAAGTCGATGACATAGATGCGGTCGGAGATGTCCATAACAAGATTCATATGATGCTCAATGAGGAAGATCGTAAGGCCGAACCGGTCGCGGATGCTGCGGATGAAAGCGGTCAGTTCAAGCGTTTCCTGCGGATTCATGCCCGCAGCAGGCTCATCGAGCAGCAGCAGCTTCGGGTTGGTCGCCAGCGCACGGGCAATCTCAAGCCTGCGCTGCTTGCCGTAGGGCAGGGCTGTAGCGAGTTCATCCTTCACATCGTCGAGTCCGACGATTTTCAGAAGTTCCAACGCCTTTTCGCGCTGCGCGGCCTCTTCTCTGCGGTTAGCGCGGAAGGTTGCGGAGAAAACATTGGATGTGCGGCGCAGGTGCATGGCCGTCAGAACGTTTTCAAAGACAGTCATGGATTTGAACAGTCGGATGTTCTGAAAGGTGCGTGCGATGCCGCGCTTCGTGATTTTATCGGGTGTGTAGGAGACAGCGGGCAGGGACAGATAGCGCTCTGCATGCTCGCCTGCGTAGGTCTTTTTCATTTTCCCGCGCGGATGGTTACAGACGATTGGTTCACCCATGAAGTCCACGCGGCCGTTTGTCGGCTCATAGACGCCGGTGATGCAGTTAAAGGCTGTGGTCTTGCCTGCACCGTTCGGGCCAATGAGGGCGACGATCTCGCCTGGATAAATATCCATCGAGAGGTCGTTGACGGCGACGACGCCGCCGAACTGCATGGTGATATGCTCCACATGAAGAACAGGGGTACTCATGCCTGTTTCCCTCCCTTCGCGGATTCTTTCCGCAGCCTGTCGGCCAGTCCCGCCAGCGAAAGTTCACGGGTACCCATGATGCCCTTGCGGAAGAAGAGCACCACGATCATGATAACGACCGAGAACACGACCATGCGGAAGCCCGTGCGCAGCAGCGGAACCTTGAACGCGCCGATATACGTCTCGTTGTCCAAAAACCGCAGCCACCACTCCGAGCACGCGATGAACAAAAACGAGCCGATGCAGCTGCCGGAGATGGAGCCGATGCCGCCGATGACGACGATGAGCAGGATCTCATACGTCATGGCGGATTTGAACGTGTTGGCCTGCACCGTGGTCTGGTACATGGCGAGCAGCGCGCCGGAAATGCCTGCGAAGAAGGACGAGATTGTAAACGCCATGCGCTTGTGATGGGCAAGGTTGATGCCCATGGCCTCGGCGGCGATCTCGTCGTCGCGGATGGCCTTGAACGCGCGGCCATAGGTCGAGTTGATGAGCAGCACGACAACGGCAATGCAGATGCCGACGATCACGAACGGCATGAATGTATCCGTAAAATATGGGAAGCCGCGCAGCAGCTGCGAGCCGTTGGTAATGGGCGCGAACGCCTCCAGCTGAACGAGCGCGCGGATAATTTCGGCAAAGCCGAGCGTGGCGATGGCCAGATAGTCGCTTTTGAGTTTCAGAACGGGCAGGCCGATCAGATACGCCAGCACGGCGGCCAGAAAGCCTGCCAGCAGCAAGGACACGAATACGCCGAGAACCGTACCTGCCGTATTGCCGAGCACGTTTTGAAGCGTTTCGGTCAGGGAGAACTTGAGCAGCGGGTCATAATACTGATATACGGTAGACCGGATGCCGCTCGAGATATTGAGGACGGCGAATGTATATGCACCAACCAGCATGAAGCCTGCCTGCCCGAGCGAGAACAGGCCTGTGAAGCCGTTCAGGAGGTTCATGGATACGGCGACAAGGGAGTAGATCGCGCCCTTGCGCAGAACCGTCGTGAGCATGATGGGGATGCCGGGAATGCGGTCAAGCAGGAACGCCAGCAGATAGATAAGCGCAAGACCTGCGATGGTCAGAACGGTCTGCAAAGAGAGGCCTTTTTTCTTTTCCATATGCTCCTCCTCAGACTTTCTCTGTCAGCTTTTCACCGAACAGGCCCGTCGGCTTGACGACGAGAATGATGATGAGCAGCGCAAACGTGAACGCATCGGAGAAGGCCGTCAGCTTCATGCCTTTGAGCAGATTCTCGCAGATGCCGATGATGAACGCGCCGATGACCGCACCGGGGATTGACCCGATACCGCCGAAGACGGCGGCGACGAACGCCTTGAGGCCCGGCATGGCGCCGGAGGACGGCGCGATGGTCGTGTAGTTCGAGAAGAACAGGAACGAGGCAACAGCTGCCAGCGCGGAGCCGATGATAAACGTAAAGGAAATGACGGAGTTGATCTTGATGCCCATCAGCTGCGCCGTTTCAAAGTCTTTCGAGGCTGCGCGCATGGCCATGCCGACCTTCGTGCGCTAGATGAGAATCACGAGCGCCACGACCAGCACCAGCGTCAGAACGGGGGTAATGACGGTTACGCGCTTGGTAGATGCGCCGAGAATCGTGATGGTGTCGGAAATCCACGGCAGTTCCGGATACTGTTTCGGAACGCCGCCGGTGACGTAATACGCAAGATTTTGCAGCAGATAGCTTACGCCGATGGCGGAGATCATAACGGACATGCGCGGAGCCTGCCGCAGCGGCTTATATGCGCAGCGCTCCACCGCAAAGCCGAGCGCGACCGTCAGAATCACGACGGCGGGCAGGGCAGCATACAGCGGCATCGTCGCCGAAAGATAGACCATGATGAGACCCGCGACCATGAAAATATCGCCATGTGCGAAGTTGATGAGGCGCAGAATGCCGTAGACCATCGTATAGCCGACGGCGATCAGCGCATATTGGCCGCCGGCCGAAATGCCCGACAGGACATAGGGCAGCCATTGCTTGAGAACACCCATAGGGGAACCTCCTGTTATTTGCTTATCGCCATGTCCAAACCGCGAACCGCTCACTGAAATGAGCCAGCTTGGACACGACGATAAAAGAATGGTTTCATCCGGCAGCGGGTTCGGGCGCTGCCGGATGAAACGGTGCACCGGTCGGAGGGAATCCCCCCCGACCGGAGGCCATTGTGGTCAGTATTGCGTGGCAATGGATCAGTCGGCGGACTGCACCTTGTAGAACTGGAAGCTGCCATTGATCGCCTGCTTGATGTAGGCGGTGCTCTTGACTGCGTCGCCGTTGGCGTCGAAGCTCAGCGCGCCGGTAACGGCATCGATGGACAGACCGGCCAGCGCGTCGCGGATGGCGGTGCCGTCGGTGGACTGGGCCTTTTCGATGGCCGCGACTGCAGCCATATATGCGTCATAGCCGAGCGCGGAGACTGCCGCGACAACGTCGTTGCCGCCGTTGTTGGTGAGGTTCTGGGAATTGCCGTTCAGCCACGCCTTGTAGCCGGAGACGAATTCCTTGGCAAGGCCGGACTCGTCGTTCTCGTCAAAGAACGTGGAGACGAAAACCTGCATGTCGGTGCCGTTCTGCGCATCGGAGATCGCGGAGTTTTCCCAGGTATCGCCGCCGAGGATGGGGAGGCTGACGCCGAGAGCGGAAGCCTGCTCGATGATCTGCGGAGCGTAGGCGATGGCGGACGGCGCAAAGATGACGTCCGCGCCGCCGGAGACGGCGTTATTGAGGTATGCGGAGAAATCCGCCGTACCTTCAACGAAGGTCTCATCGGCTACGATCTCGCCGCCTGCGGCTTCAAAGGCTTTTACAAAGTTCTTGGCAAGGCCGACAGTGTAGTCGTCGCCGAGCATCGACAGAACGTAAGCCTTCTTGGCGCCGAACTCTTCCATGGCGAACGAGGCCATGACGGAGCCCTGGAACGGATCGAGGAAGCAGACGCGGAAATAATAATCGTTGCCGGCAGTGACGGCTGCGTTGGTGCAGGAGCAGCCGATAGCCGGGATCTTGGCGTTTGCGAAGTAGGTGCCGGCGGCAATGGAAACGCCGGAGCCGTAGGAGCCGAGCACGACGGAAACTTTGTCGGCAACCAGCTGCTGTGCCGCAGAGACGGCCTTGTCGGTCGAGGACTGGTTGTCCTGAATGTCAAGTTCGATCTTATACTCTTCGCCATTGATTGTCACGGTCGGCTTGACGGAGTTGGCATACTGGATGCCCAGAACTTCCTGCTTGCCGCCTGCGCCGTTGTCGCCGGACTGCGGCTCAAACACGCCGATTTTGATGACCTTGGAGCCGCCGCTGGACGCGCAGCCTGCAAACAGGCACATGACCATAACGGCAGCCAGAAGCAGAGCGATGATCTTTTTCATAGAATATTTCCTCCTTCTGTCCATGTACAATAGACAAGTGTTCATGAACTTATAGTCGCCATTATAGCGAAGTAAAGTGTAAAAAGCAAGTCCTAATTGCTTGTTTTTTGAAAAAATTTCACGCAGCGCGGACAAGTGTCTTCGGCACTATGCACAAAAACAGGGGCGCTGCGAGAAAAAAGGAAAAAGAACTTACTTGACAGTACCGCTATAATAAAAGTAAAGTGTTTTGAAGGGAACCATATATTATGTATCTGAAAAAACGGCTTTTTGCCGGACTTCTGGAGCTGGCACTGCTGTGCACGCTGTTTTCCGGCTGCGCGGCGCGGAAGGCAGAGCGTTATGACGTGCTGGCGTCCACTGCACCGGTTCGTGCCATGACGGCAGCACTGCTGGATGGTACGGACTTAAGCTGCGGGCTGGTCGTGACGGAAAGCGTCTCGTGCCTGCATGACTATACGCTGACCGTTGCGCAGATGGAGAAACTCGGGCAGGCTGATGTGGTCGTGCTGAACGGCCTCGGGCTGGAGGACTTTATGGAAGATGCGCTTCGCACGGCGAAGCATACCATCACGGCCTCCGACGGCGTCGAAACGCTTCCCGGTGAGGACGGCGAGGACCCGCATATCTGGCTGGAGCCCACGAATTGTATCCAGATGTGCAGAAATATCGCCGCCGGACTTTCTGACCTCTATCCGGACAAGCAGACGCTGATCGGGCAGAACCTGCTTGCTGTCACGGCGGAATACGAGGCCGCGCAGGCCTATGGCGAGGAAGCGCTGAAAAACCTCTCCTGCCGGGAACTTGTGACGTTCCATGACGGCTTTTCCTATTTCGCCCGCGCGTTCAGACTTACGATCGCCGCCGCAATGGAAATTGAAGAGGGCAGCGAGCCGTCTGCAAAGGAAATCGAGTCCGTCATCCGGCTGGTAGAGGATGAAAACATTCCTGCTGTCTTCTGCGAGGAAAACGGCGAACGGCAGACAGCGGAGACTGTCGCAAAGCAGACCGGAACCGGCCTGTTTGCGCTTACAATGGGAATGGACGGCGGCGCGGCAGGCTGCACGGACGCAATTTATCACAACATTGACATCATCCGGGAGGCGCTTTCATGATTCCACATCTGCACCCGCACGCGGGCGACTGCGAACACGCCTGCTGCCTGAAAATCGAGCATCTGTCCGTCCATATCGGCGGCGAGACGATCCTGGACAATATCGACCTGCATATGCACTGCGGCCAGATGGTCGCGCTGATCGGCCCGAACGGCGCGGGCAAGTCTACGCTTATCCGTGCCATTCTGGGCCAGCGGGAATATGAGGGAAAAATCACCTTCCATGAGGCCTCCGGCAAGGAGGCAAAGCTGCGCATCGGCTATGTGCCGCAGAGCCCGGCCTTTGACCGCGGTGACCCCGTGAGCGTGATGGATCTTTTTACCTGCTGCATTTTCAAGCGCCCCGCGTTTCTGCGCCCGACAAGGGCCATGCGGGAAAAAGTTTTGGCCTGCCTTGCGAACGTCCACGGTGAAGCGCTCATCGACAAGCGCATCGGCACGCTCTCGGGCGGCGAATTGCAGCGCGTTCTGCTGGCACTGGCGCTTGAGCCCATGCCGAATATTCTCATTCTCGACGAGCCGCTTTCCGGTGTGGACGTCGAGGGCATGAGCCTTCTCATGGACATGCTTGACGAGATCCGGAAAAAATTCGACCTGTCGATCCTCATGACGACGCACGACTTTACCATGCTGGAGCAATACTGCGACCAGGTGGTGCTGTTACAGGGAAAGATCCTCCGGCGCGGGACACCGCTGGACGTGCTGAACTCAGAGGAATTTGCGCAGGCATTCCACATGGGAGGAGGCGCACAGGCATGAACGTCTGGTACGCGTTTTTGAACGCACTCGGCATTCATATGTTTGAAATGGACTTCATGAAGAACGCGCTGCTGGCTGTTTTGCTGCTGGGGCCGCTGTTCGGACTGTTGTCTACGATGATCGTGACGGGAAAAATGAGTTTTTTCTCCGATGCGCTGGGCCATTCCGGTTTTACGGGCATCGCCATCGGTGTGCTCTGCGGCGCGGTGCAGCCGATCTATTTTGCGGTCGGGCTGTCGGTTCTGTTCGCGCTGCTGTTTTCCTTTGTCCGCAGCCGGACGAGCCAGTCGGCGGACACCATCATCGGCGTCTTTTCCTCCACCGCCGTTGCGCTCGGCATTTTTATCGTCACGCTCGGCGGGCGGAGTTTTACAAAATTCAACCGCTATCTCATCGGTGATATCCTGTCTGTTTCCCCACAGGAGATCGGCCTGCTGGCGCTGGTTCTGTTGGCGGTCGTGCTGCTTTGGGTGTTCGGGGCAAACCGGCTGGTGCTTACGGCGGTGCACCCGCAGCTGGCGTCCTCACGCGGCGTGGCGACGAAGCGCAATGAAACGCTCTTTACCGTCGCAATCGCCATCGTTGTGACGCTGGCAATGAGTTGGGTCGGCCTGATGGTTATCAACTCCCTGCTCGTGCTCCCAGCGGCGTCCTCGCGCAATCTGGCGCGGAATCTGCGGCAGTATCATCTGCTCTCCGTTCTGTCCGCGCTTGTATGCGGCCTTTTGGGACTGTGCGCGGCATATTGGCTTGGCTGCTCGGCCGGTGCGACGATCGCGCTGCTGCTGGCTGTCTACTTTGCCGTGTCCTTTGCACTGCGGAACCGGGCTGCCTAAGAAAGCGACAAAATTTTGCCGGGATCCCATGCGGATTCCGGCTTTTCTGCCACTTGTACGCAGGGAAAAAGTGTGATAAACTTTGATTGAAAACGGAAAGCTCGGCTCTGCATACCGGGCATATCCCCGTATAGAATAAAAGAGGATTTTTCATGAAGATCGCAGACATCCACGCGCATATTTTCCCGGAAAAGCTGGCGGAAAAGGCGTCGCACTCCATCGGCAGCTTCTATGGCGTTCCCATCGAGCGCGAGGCGGACATGCCGCGCCTGTGTGCGGAGGACAAGCTTGCGGGCATTACCCGCTGCGCTGTCTCCAACTCCGCGACGAATGCCAGTCAGGTTCGGAACGCCAATACGTTTCTGGCTGAAGCCGTCCGGGGGCATGACGGTTATCTTGCCTTTGGCACGATCTACCCCGGTATGGACGGATTTGAGGAAGAACTGGACCGCATGCTGGAACTTGGGCTGCGTGGGGTTAAGATTCACCCGGATTTTCAGAAGCTGGCCATTGACGACGAGCGCGGCATTGAGACGTACCGCGCCATTGCCCGGCGTGATCTTCCGGTGCTGTTCCATATGGGCGACGACCGGTATGATTTTTCCTCGCCCGAACGGCTGACGAATCTGTTGCGGCGGGTGCCGGAACTGCGGGCTGTGGCTGCACACTTCGGCGGCTGGCGCAGCTGGCCGCGGTCGCTGGCGCATCTGCAGCCGGAAAGCGTCCTGTACGACACATCCTCCACGCTCGGCATGATTGACCGGGACATGGTTCTGCGCTTCATCGACGCGATCGGCCCAGACCGGCTGATCTTCGGCACGGACTTTCCCATGTGGAGCCCGAAGGAGGAACTGAACAGGTTTTTCTCCCTTGGTCTGAGCGAGAGCGACCAGCAAAAGATTTTGTACGGAAATTTCATGAAATTATTGGGTCTGAGAGACGAAGAATAAAGAAAAGGGGAAACACACATGTATCAGATCGGCATTGATATCGGCGGCACCAACGTCAAGATCGGCCTGCTGGACGAGACGCTGGAATTGACCGCTGAAGCATCCATCCCATTTCCGCACACAACGGCGGTGGACATGGCGAAAAAAATCCGTGCGGCAGTTCTTGCGCTGCTGGAAGAGCGGAACGCGTCGCTTTCCGGCGTAGAATCGCTCGGTGCAGTTGTCCCCGGCAGCATCGACGCGAGCGGAGAGACGGTTCTTGACGCGCACAATCTGGATTTCCACGATGTTCCGCTGCGCAGACTCCTGCAGGAGCAGTTTCCCGGCATCCCTGTTTATATCGCCAATGACGCCAACGGCGCTGCACTGGCTGAACTCTATAAGGGTGCGTTTGTCGGCTGCAAAACGGGCGTTTTGCTGACACTCGGCACGGGGCTTGGCGGAGGCATCATCCTGAACGGCAAAATGTTCAACGGCGGCATGAACCACGGCGTCGAACTGGGCCATGCCTATCTGGTTGACGGCGGAGAGCCCTGCACCTGCGGCAATCACGGCTGTATGGAGGCCTACTGCGCCGCATCTGCACTCACGCGCGAGGGGCGGCGCGCCATGCAGGCGCACCCGGAGAGCATGCTGGCCGAAAAGACCGGCAGCGACCCGGCAAAGATTACGCCCAAGCTTGTCACCGACTGCGCCAAGGCAGGCGACCCTGCTGCGACGGCTGTTTTCGATGATTATATTGAACATCTGAGTTCTGCCTGCGCGTCGATTTATAATATCCTCGATCCGGAAGTTCTCGCCCTCGGCGGCGGCTTAAGCGCGGCAGGTCCGTTCCTGTTTGACCCGCTTCAGGACAAGGTCAGCAAAAAATGCTTTTATTCCACGCGCGGCAAGCTTGTTCCCGCCGTGCTCGGCAACGAAGCGGGTATGATCGGTGCAGCGCTTCTGGCGCGCGACGCAGAAGCATAATGGCGCACATTGGTTTTGTCATTTTCTCATCATAAAAGGAGCGATCAATATATGGTAAGCATCAATTTTGAAGGCGCAAAGCAGTTTTATGCCAAGCAGCCGGACAAGACCGCGGCGCAGGCCGCGTTTGACACGCTGGTAAACGGTACCGGCGCGGGCAATGACTTTATTGGTTGGGTCGATCTTCCGGTAAATTATGACAAGGAAGAATTCGCCCGCATCCAGAAGGCTGCGAAGAAGATCCAGTCTGACTCCAAGGCACTTGTCGTCATCGGTATCGGCGGCAGCTATCTTGGTGCACGCGCTGTGGTTGAACTGCTGAAGAGTCCGAATTACAATGCCCTGCCCAAGAACACCCCGGACATTTATTTCGCCGGCAACGGCATTTCCTCTGACGCTGTGACGGAGATTCTCGCCATGATCGGCGACCGCGATTTTTCCGTGAACGTCATCTCCAAGTCCGGCACGACGACCGAGCCTGCCATCGCGTTCCGCATTTTTAAGGCTGCGCTCGAGAAGAAATACGGCGTGGAGGGTGCAAAGAGCCGCATTTACGCCACGACAGACAAGGCGCGCGGCGCTCTGAAGACGCTTGCGTCCCGTGAGGGCTATGAAAGCTTTGTTGTGCCCGATAATGTCGGCGGCCGCTATTCCGTTCTGACGGCTGTGGGCCTGCTTCCCATCGCCTGCTGCGGCATCGACATTGAAGCGCTCATGCACGGTGCACAGGCCGAGCGTGAGGATACGCTGAAGCGCGGTGTGGAAAGCGCCGCCGTGCAGTACGCCATGAGCCGTCAGGCTCTGTACGCGGACGGTAAGAATATTGAGATCCTGGCTGCCTACGAGCCCGCGTTCCGCTTCATGGCCGAATGGTGGAAGCAGCTTTACGGCGAGTCCGAGGGCAAGGACGGCAAGGGTATTTTCCCGGCCTCCGTTGATCTGACCCCCGATTTGCACTCCATGGGCCAGTATATCCAGGATGGCATCCGCATGCTGCAGGAAACGGTTGTCTTCTTCGACAACTCCAGAACATCTGTTACTGTTCCGTCCGACGAGGAAAATCTGGACGGCTTGAACTATCTGGCGGGCCGCGAGATGAGTTATATCAACGAAAAGGCCATGCAAGCGACCAAGGCCGCGCATATTTCCGGCGGCGTGCCCGTCACCGAGATCCGCCTGCCGGAGATTGGCGAGGAAGCGCTGGGCGCGCTGATCTATTTCTTTGAGTTCGCCTGCGGCGTGTCCGGCTATATGGAGGGCGTCAACCCCTTCAACCAGCCCGGTGTCGAGGCCTACAAGAAGAACATGTTCCACCTGCTCGGCAAGCCCGGCTATTAATAAACCCAAAACGCCGGAGGATTTCCCCCGGCGTTTTTTCTGTATTAGAGAGGGGGGATTGCCATGCAGTTGCCAGATTCGCTTGCCGAGCGGCTGCTCGGCTGGTATGCTGCGGGACACCGTGCGCTGCCGTGGCGGCAGGATCATGAACCGTACCACGTCTGGCTGTCGGAGATCATGCTTCAGCAGACACGCGTGGAGGCGGTGAAGGGCTATTACGCGCGGTTTTTATCGGAGTTGCCCGATATCGCTGCTCTTGCGGCCTGTGAGGAGAACCGTCTCACAAAACTGTGGGAGGGGTTGGGCTATTATTCCCGCGTGCGCAATCTGCAAAAGGCTGCCCGCGTGATCATGGTGCAGCATGGCGGCGCGTTTCCGCGGAAATACGCCGAGATCCGGGCGCTTCCAGGTGTGGGCGATTATACGGCTGCTGCCATTTGTTCCATTGCCTATAATATGCCGTATGCGGTGGTGGACGGAAATGTTTATCGCGTACTTTCCCGCTATTGGGGCGTTGATACTCCCATTGATTCAACGGAAGGAAAGAGGCTTTTTGCAGTTTTGGCCGATGAGATGCTTGATAAATCCCGACCTGCGATTTATAACCAAGCTATTATGGATTTTGGAGCTGTTCAGTGTACACCGCAGGCTCCTAATTGTATGTTTTGCCCTTTGGCCGATAGCTGCACAGCTTTATCGAAAGGCTTGGTGATGCAGCTTCCGGTGAAGCGGCATAAGACAAAAACATCCAACCGTTATTTTAATTATATATATGTACGCATGGGCGCGTGTACCTTTATACATAAGCGGACGGCTGATGATATTTGGAAAAATCTGTTTGAGTTGCCGCTGATTGAAGCGGATAAGGCTTTGTCGGAGGAAGAATTTTTGTCATCGGCTTCTTTTCGTTTGTTGCTGGCAGAAGGAGAGTGTCCGGAAGTGCGTTCTGTGCTCCGGAATGTGAAGCATGTTTTATCGCATAGGGTGATTTATGCTAACTTTTATGAAGTGGTTCTTCCGGAAAGCTCCCGTTCGTTTTCGGACTATCAGTGCATCAGGGTAGAAGATTTGGAACAATATCCGGTATCGCGTTTAGTGCATGCATTCTTGGAGAAATATATATAAAAGTTTGTTGTATTCTTGCATGATGTTGTTATTCTCGTTAATTTTGGCAGCAAATTAAAAAACGAAAGCGTATGTCGGTAAATAAGGTGATATTGTTAGGAAATGTGGGGCAACCCCCAAAAGTGACCTACTACGATGGCGGTAATTGTGTAGCGCAAGTATCTTTCGCTACTTCTGAAAAAGGGTATACTTTACAGAATGGGACGCAA
>OICN01000405.1_pt1 | contig 15238 bp, 21 predicted proteins | sample 1581301 | NCBI WGS metagenome assembly OICN01 (sample SAMEA3882557, study PRJEB24775) | human gut metagenome | biome: human-associated habitat; feature: intestine environment; material: feces | place: Netherlands | collected 2009/2010
TATGATCTGCCCGAAAACACGGACTGCTCCAAATGGGAAAAACCGAAAAAAGATTTAGGATTAGTATATTGGGACTATTATCATGATGATACCAGAACCTATGAAAAAATGCTGGATATCCATGCGCAGCTTTCGGATAACGTTATTTTTGCAGGAGGATCTTGGATTTGGAACGGAATTTCCCCCAATTATTCTAAGACCTATGCGTGTACCAAAGCAGCTCTTTCTACTTGTAAAAAATACAATATAAAAGAGGTTCTCTGTACAGCATGGATGGATAATGGTGCAGAAACCCCGGTGGATGCTTTGCTTCCGGGACTTGTACTTTTTGCACACCTTGATTTTCACAGAGACTATGACGAAACAATCCTTAAGCAGGAGTTCAGGAACTGCACAGGCGGAGAATTTGATGATTTTATGGCACTTGACAATTTTGATTCCTTATTCTTAAATACGAAAGAGAATAAAGAGGCTCAAAATCCTTCAAAATATCTGTTATACCAGGATCCAATGTTAGGCATTTTTGATTATCATGTGAAAGAATCAGGTGTCAATACAAAATCTTACTACCAAAACATACAGAAATGTATGAAGGAATGTGCAAAAAAAACAGGAAAATATCAGCTTTTATTTTCATTTTATGAAAAACTGGCGGCGGTATTAGCTGATAAAGCCGATTTGGGCATGTGTATAAAATCAGCATATGACAGATCGGACAGAGCAGCGTTGAAAGATATCAGTCAGAATGTTATTCCTGGGATCATCTGCAATCTGACAGATATGAAATCATCAAGAGAAAAAATCTGGATGAACGATGCAAAGCCATTTGGTTATGAGATTCTGGATATAAAAATTGGTGGCGTGATTACAAGACTTAAAAGTACAGGATACCGGATTGACAATTATCTGAATGGAAATGTGCCTCGTCTGGAAGAGCTGGAAGAGGAAAGACTTCCCTATTTTACCAAAGGAATGGACAAGCGGGAGAACTTATGGAATCGCATCATCAGTGGATGTGATTTGAATGACACGATCTGATAAAGGTAAATGAAGGGAATCAGGCTACGTATGAAAATTCTAGTGATTTTAATAATTTTTGTATTTGCATTGTCTCTCTTTCGAATGATTCTGGAATGGAGTAAAAATAATAATAAATGTTCTCACCAGCGTTATAAACGATCAGAAAATAACGGTTTATACAGGAAATCAAAACTATTCTCATAGAATGGTTTTGGTTTCCTTTTTTGCTGTTACAAATCAGTTACAACTGAAATATAGAATTTAATGTATAATTAACCTGTGAAAAGATAGTTATAAAAACATGTGAGGTAATAATTATGAAGGCAAGAATTCTTGTGATAGAAGACGAAATGTCAATCAATGACCTGCTATGTATGAATTTGGAGATTGCAGGGTATGAAACAGTAGAATATCTGGATGGAAATGAGGCATATGAAGCAATTATTCAAGATCATGCGTTTCAGTGTGCACTTGTAGATATCATGCTTCCCGGAAGAGACGGATATAGCCTGTTACCGAAACTGAAGCAGTATGAAATCCCCGTAATATTTCTTACCGCAAAGGGAGATATCGCGAGCAAGATAAAGGGATTAAAAGACGGTGCAGAAGATTATATTGTAAAACCATTTGAAATGCTGGAAGTGATGGTCCGTCTTGAAAAAGTACTGGAATGCAATGGCACTGTACAAGAACAGATTCAAATTGGTGATGTCATCATTGATACTGCTAGTCGTACTGTTACAAAAATGGGCATGGAAATCTATTTAAAGCCAATGGAATATAACTGCCTCATGGTGTTCGCCAAAAATCCGAATAAAGCACTGACCAGGAATCAGATCCTGCAGGAACTGTGGAATGAAGAGTTCTGCGGAGAAACAAGAACTGTGGATGCACATGTGGGTCGTATCAGGAAAAAGCTTGGCTGGCAGGATAAGATTAAAACAATTCCCAGAATCGGTTACAGACTTGAGGTGGATTTATGAAACTCTTAATAAAGATCTTTTCTCAGACTACATGTATCATTTTGTTGGTATCGTCAGGGATCTTTCTCTATACCACTTATTGTTGGAAAAATCAGAGTATACAGAATATCAACAGTTATGAAAGCAGTATATTCAGAACAAATATCTTACAGTTTGAAAATAAAACAAGCCTTTCTGACAATCAGAAACAGAATGCCGACAACGAAATGCGCCCCCAAATAGTTACTTATGCTTTTCGGCAGGTTTTTCATGACAGCGCGGTTTTATATCTCGATGGAAAAACGACCTATAATGGAACTGTTTATGAATTCGACGTAAAAAAGTTAAGAGAATTATGTAAAAGTAAGGCAAACATGGTGGATCATGGCAGCAACAGTGACGGTCATGGCCCTATGATCAGTCAGATAAATGGAAGGACACTTTTGTTATTTTACTATAGCAATGTGAATATGGGATATCAGATTGTTACTTATAAAGATATAACAGATGTAATAGAAAAAAGTCATCTGCTGTTTTTTCAGACGGGTGGATTTACTTTATCTTTGATCGTGGTGATGGGAATTGTCCTTTATTTGAGCCTTCGAAAAATCACAGCGCCGCTTATAAGCCTAAGAGAGGCTACGCTTCTTGTTTCTGAAGGTATTTATGATTTTAAAGTACCGTCAGAGGGAAATACAGAACTTGCGCAGGTAGGTGCAACCTTTAATTTTATGACAGGTAAAATAAAAGAACAAATTGAAAGTCTTTCTAACATAAACCGGACACAAAAACAGCTTATTGGAAGCCTGGCTCATGAACTGAAGACCCCAATGACTGCAATCATAGGCTATGCAGATACATTGCTTACTGTGCGCCTAACCCCGGAAAGGCAGGAGAAGGCTCTGATTTATATTGAAAATGAATGCCGCAGGCTTTCAAGACTTTCTATGAAAATGCTGGAATTAACCGGACTCTATGAAGCTTCGGAAGACTCATTCAATCCAGTGGAAATACAGGTGGATAATTTCCTGAAAGAAGTAAAAGAACTCATTGATTGCAGGCTTCAAGAAAAAAACATCTCTCTTGATGTATTTTGTGAACCAAAAGAATTGGTAAAGAAGTTTGATCAGGACTTAATGATTAGTGTAGTGACAAATCTAATTGATAATGCAGTCAAAGCTTCCAGGAAAGAATCTAAAATTGTGCTTGAGGCAACCCCAGACCATCTGATGGTTCAAGATTTTGGAAAGGGAATACCGAAAGAGGATCTGGAAATGGTGACGGAACCATTTTATATGGTAGACAAATCTCGTTCCAGGGCAAAAGGAAGTGTAGGGCTCGGTCTTTCTTTATGTCAGAAAATTATAGAACTGCACGATTTCCAACTGAAGATTGAAAGCAATCCGGGAAAAGGAACTACCGTCTCTGTTTTCTGGTAATCACACTAACGTTTACATATCAGTTACAAATCGCGAAAGATTTGGTGTAATGCTCGATGATATACTTATAACAACCTTAGAAAGGAGATATTACCAGAAATGAGAAAAAACATAAAAAAGTTTGCAGGAATAGTGCTTTGTATTGGAATGTTTACAGGATGCGCACAGACCCCGGATTCTTCTTTGGTAAAGCCGAAGGGGATCAAGGCTGTAGATGCTTATACGGAAGCGGATGATGTTAGCGGTTCTAAAGGAGAAGCATCTGAAAGCAAGAACGATGACGGTTCAGAGTCAAAGACAACCATCAGGAATCTCATTGATGCTCCTCAAAATTATAAAAGCCATGTGGAAGATGACAGTGCCAAGCTCGTGGTAAATACAGATGCAAGCGTAGAAATTCCGGAAGTGGAAAAGATATCTGCTATTTCTGTCACCGCGGCAGAAGTTACCCAGGAGCTTCTCGACCGTATTACAAACGCATTCTTCTCAGAGGCGAAACTTTATACCATGGATAGTTATTACGTGAAGACAAAGGATGAAATTAAAAAAACTCTGGATGAACTAAAAGAAGACGTTGCAAACGGAAACCTGGATCCGTATAACTATGGAACAGATGATGATGGGAATTATGTCTATGATATCTATGAAGATATTGAGACATGGGAACAGGAATACGAAACTGCTCCGGAAAAGAAAACCCTGACAGAGGCAAAACCTGTTGCCGGAAATTTTTTCGATTGTATTGCACAAATGCCAGACGATTCACAATACTATTATATAACATCTTACACTGGCTCCGATACCTTGTCAGTCAAGATCAAGAAAGCAGCAAACAAGGGCGGGGAAAAAATACCGGAGGATGCAATGTGGTGTGATTACGGATATTCTGAAGAGGAAGAAAAACCCACAGAAGAATCAATCGGGCTGTCCCTGGATGAAGCAAAAAAACTTGTAAAGGAAAAAGTTGAAAAAATGGGCATCACAGATTTACAGTTTTCTAACTGGAATTACGCGGTGTGCAAAAGTTTTGAAGGCGATAATAGTTCAGGTAATTTTGGAAATGGATATAGAATTGATTATGCACGTACCATAAATGGTGTGCCGGTAACTCAGACAATTGCAGACGGTGGGGCATTGGAAGATATGGACAGCACAATGGAAACATGGTCTTATGAAAGTCTCTGTTTCTATGTCGATAAAGATGGCATAGAAAGCATGACTTATTCAAATCCCTACACAATTGGTAAAATAAAGACAGAGAATTTAAATCTTCTTTCATTCAGCGAGGTTATGAAAATTTATGAAAAAATGATGGTGGTAACAAACGCTGATAATATGCAATATGAAAATTCCAGGGTCTATAATATTGATCGGATCGTTCTTGGTTATGCCAGAATATATGAGCCGTCTACTGACGCACACACAGGTATTTTGATCCCCGTCTGGGATTTTTTCGGCAGCATGACTTCAGAAAGTGAATATAACGGAGAAACAGAATCAAATACCAGTAAAGATCCGAATGAAAGTTTCCTTACCATTAATGCCGTGGATGGCAGTATCATAGACCGGAATCTGGGTTACTGACATGAGACAGGTATTTGGAATTGTAAGGTACAATTTCTTCGGATTTTTACGCAATCCCAAAGTTATTTTTATATTTCTGTTAGAATTTGTACTTAGTTTCCTGCTTACAGGCAGAATCATGGTTGTAATGGAGACCTACGATACACCGGTACAGGCCATTGAACCATTTATCTGGACATTTGGGGATGGGATAGCAGTACTGTCCAGTTCGCTGCTCTTGCTTCTTATGTTTTCTGACCTGCCGAAGATGACACCTATTACTCCATACCAGCTGACCCGGACAACCAAGAGGAAATGGCTTTTAGGTCAATTCATTTATGTTATTCTTGTGACTGTTTTATATACGGTTTTGATGCTGCTGTTTACGGCCGTGCTGTGTATGAAAAAGAGTTATCCAGGTAACCTGTGGAGCGAAACTGCGGCCATGCTTGGTTATTCAGAATTAGGAAAAAACCTACAGGTCCCTTCTACAGTAAGGGTCATGGAAAGTATCTCACCCTATGGCTGTATGCTGCAGGTTTTCTTCCTTCTGTTTTGTTATTCGCTGACCTTAAGCTTTGTAATCCTTGTAGGAAATCTCTATAAAGGGAAGACTAAGGGTATGATTTTTGGCCTTCTTTACAGTGTATTTGGTTTTTTATTGGACCCGAAAGTACTGGCTGCAATTTTACATAAAGAAAAATACGAAATGTATCAGGTAAATGTATTAATCTGCTGGATCAGTCCTCTGAACCAGGCAGTATACGGAAAACATAACTTAGGTTATGACCCATTGCTTCCGAAAATCACGCATTCCTACATGTTTTTTCTGGGTATTTTAGTTCTTCTTGCAGTTTTTGCAATTAACCGGATGAAAAAATATTATAAGTTTTAAAATTAAATGCGACAAGAGGTATTAAGCCTCTGCCGCATTTATTTTTTTACATAAAAAGCAGAATGCGGTAGAGCGTAAAAACTCTTACCGCATTTTTTTATTTACAAAGGAAAGGAGAATGAGAACGTGGCAAGGAAATATAAAAGATTGAATTATGAAGACCGGAAAGCTATTGAAGCGATGTGCAAGCAGGGAAAACGTGCAGAAGAGATCGCGGAAGCAATGGATGTTCACAGAGCCACCATCTACCACGAACTGAAAAGAGGTGGCGCAGAAAACGGAAATCGAAAGCACTACAGCGCAGATATGGCACAACGGGCGATATAAAAGAAAGGAAAGGTACACATCAATGAAAGAAAATTGCTTGGAAAGAATGGAAAGAATTGATTCAAAAAGAAAAATCGCTGACTTTATGATTAAGGAAAAGCAAGATTACGAATTTAAAAAGAAGTATGCGAGAATTCGCGCGATTGAATTCGCCAATGAATGCGATGCGCGCGGACTGAATTACCATGTGAGCGTTGGAGGATTGGACAGTATAACACTTTTTTTATTTCTTAAAAGCATAGGGATTGATGCACCGGGTATAACCGTTTCATCACTGGAAGATATGAGCATCCAGAAAGTACATAGAGCATTAGGACTGTGTAGATTGAAATCAGCAGTAAGAAATGTTGATGAAAATGGAACGGAACATCGGTGGTCAAAACCACAAATAATTCAGGAATTTGGTTTTCCAGTACTGTCAAAAGAAATTGCAACGAAAATAGAAACACTGGCAAACCCAACTGAAAAAAATAAGACTGTACGCCACGCGATCGTTACGGGCGAAACGGGGGCATATGGGGGTTATCAGAAAAATAGCAGAATGAAAATGTCTCAAAAATGGCTGAATAAATTTGGTGGATATGCAAACGAAGAGGAAGGAACAGATTATTCTTCGTATGTGGCAGTTAAGGCATTTTGATCTGGAAAACTCAAACATTGCCGAAGGATGCACAAATTACAACTATCAGTACATGGCGGCGTTGCCGGAAGAAAATGTGAAAAGGGTTCTTCTGTCTGCAAGTCAGGCAGCAGGATTCATTGTCGGATCCACGGTATCGGTTGGTGATATGGGCGCACAGTCGAATAAAGACAGATGGAATGCATGGATGCGTAACCTTGCGGATCTGGTGAAAGTATCTTCAATCGAAAAAGTAACAGTAAACGGAACGGAATACACAGCGATCAATCTTGACATCAGCGGAACGATCACAACGACAGCAACAACGTGTATTTCAACTATGCCGTGGCATTCGGGCGCAACAGAAGCATTGGCGGGACATAAAGACGGATGCACATTCAGCCTGACAGCAGGAAAGACACCGCTTCGTGTTGCTGGTGTAGAAGTTTTGGATGGATCATATACGATCGGGCTGGATCCACTGTATGACACGACTGCAAACGAAGCAGGAGGATTTGATTATACTGTGTATCAGTGCCGCGACAGTCAGAAACTGTCAGGATCAATCACAGCGGACTATGAAGATACAGGCATTGTATATTCCGGTATGCCGTCCGGATGGAACTATGTGAAAGCATTTATCAAGTCAAAGTTGGGCGTGCTGTTTCCGAAGCTGATCGGCGGATCTTCAACGACTTATTTTAAATCGTCTTTCTACGGTGCCAGCTCCGCCGGGGTTCGCTGCCCGTGGCGTTTTGCGAACTTGAACAATGGCGGGAATGCTGGTCTGGCTGCGGAGAATGGCAACAATGCGCCGGGTAACTCGAACTGGAACAGTCGTCCGCGAATTTATGTATTTATGAAGGCAGGTGAAAACTTGCTGAAATGCGTCTGTATATCCGCGCATAAGCGAAAATCAGTAAAACCGGAAGCCGGGAAACTGGCATGTATAACCGTGGGTTATGCGTGCGGCAAGTAGTAACAAGACGAATCCTGATTCAAGGATCTGTCGCAACCGAAAGTCGCTTCACACATAAAGTAAAAATAAGATGGCACATAAAAAGAGATATAAAAAGTTAAGCAGGCAGCTGTGCGAACAGGCAGTTGTTGAATGTTTCAAAGGAAAATGGAGAAGAAACGATGTACTGACGTTTATTGAAAAGTATGCAGGAATTCCACGCGACGATATAAAAATAGATGATTTATCCGGATCGTGGAAGTATAAAAATGAAGCTGTTGAAGCGATTGGCTTGGCAATGCTTGGGATTGTGGAAGATCTGGTCGATCACGGAATAGAACCGGATGATATGGAACCAGTGACGATCCGGCAGCGTCCGGATGGAATGACGGGAAAGATCAGGGACATTGCACTACTGTGTATTATGCATCAGCTGATCGGTCATATTACGAAATTGATGATAGAACCATTGATTCAGGCGCGATTGCTTCCGACGCAACACGCAAGCATTCCGGGACACGGGCAGACAATGCTGAAAGATCAGATGTTGCGTTATTTCCTGAAGGAATCGCTGGGAATAGAATATGTGAGAAAAACAGATGTTGTACATGCATATGCTTCACTTCAATATGATGTATGTATAGATCTGGTGATGATGGAAATCCCGAAAGCAAGATATGCGATCGGACTGCTGAAATATTTAAAGAGCGTCGCACCGGGCGGACATCTGATCATCGGCGGGTATCTTGATGCATGACTCTTTAATTTTACGATGTCGTATGCGATCCGCTATCTGTATACACTGGGATCGACGCGAAGAGGGAAAAAGATACCATATGTTATACGCTGCGGAACATTTATGGATGATTTTTCGATAGGATCCGGATCCATAAAAGGAGAACAGCGGGCAGTGAAAGCATTGGACAAGTGGATGACAAAGAATCAGCACTTGCAAATAAAAGAAACGACAGGAATTGTCAAGCTGTTGCCGATTGAAGAAGAAAAGCGAAGGCGGAACCTGCCACGTCCGGGGCAAAGGGGCGTCCCGATGCTGGACATGGCAGGATACAGAATCAGCAGAACACACATCACGATCCGGCGTCGCGTATTCAAAAGGGCAAGACGACAGCTGATCCGTGGATATAGAGAGCTGAAGCGTGATGGAACACTGCGCCGTGAACGGGCGCAGAAGATAATATCGTATAACAGCTATATTGAACAATCTGATTCATTCCATTTACAAGAAAGATACCACACGGAAGAACTGCTTCAGGTGGCACATCGCGTAAATAGATTCTATGGACAACTGGAATATCAGAAAAGAATGGAGGAATTGCATGATTTACTTGAACGTAGATGCAGATCAGAAGCCGGAAAAGGTAATGATGGAAAATCTTCCGGGTGGCGCAATGACCGTCAGGATGGCGGACAATATCAAGGAATACCGTCAGGAAGACGCAAAGGATCGGAAGATGTACAGTTTTGATGAAGTAGTGTTTGAACTTCCGGCGGACAGCACGATCACGACAAAACAGATCGAAAATGACTTTGAAAAATACTGGGAGTACGGGAAGACTGATCAGGCTGGAAAAGACGAAGACATGAAAGATGATGAACCGGATCCGGAAAGTGGGGGAATGACGCGGGCAGAAATGACCGTTGAAATTCAGAAACTTCAGGAAAAGAATGAAATGCTGGAATCCTGTCTGCTGGAAATGTCGGAGCTTGTATATGCTTAATTTTGTTAGGCATTCAATATACAAAATTTTATTCGGAAAGGAGGGCGAAACGATGATGGCTATGTTATGGGCGCAGAAGATCATGTATGCGGAAACAAAAGAAGAAGCGATTGCACTGTACAAAAGAGTGCCGCGCCTTCTGAAAGACAAGGTCGAACAGATCCTGATCGAAAGTGGATGCGAAGATCTGATCAAAGAAAGCGAAGAACAGTAAGGAGGGCAGACATGGGCGAAGTGAAGGAACCGTATGAAGGCGGAACCGGAAGCCTGCTGGAAGTCGTCGACATGATGTGCGGCGTAACGGAAAAGCTGGCAGACATCGTCAGAAAACAGGCTGTCCTGATCGAGCAGGAGAGGATCGCGGGCGCGGTCTTTGTGCTGTATTCCGAAAGGAACCACAGTGTATAATTACGGCTATTATAATACATCGAATGGAACGAAATGGTTATACATTACTGTGACGCTTGATGGAGTGGAGTATATCGGATTCAGTTCAATCAGTTACCTGAAAGCAAAATAGGAAGGAGGGAAACAGATGTTTTATGTTGGAAACACTTTCGATAAAAAAGCAAATAAGGGATACAAAACAATCCAGAACGCAAAAAAGGAAGCAGAAAAGAATGGCTTGTCAGTATGGGATGAAGAAGGTGTAAAGCTGTATCCGTTAAAAGTTGAAGCGACAGATGACGTTCCTGATGATGCGGCACTGGAAGAAAAAACGGATGGATCTGTGAATGCATATGATGAAAACGGGGAAAAAGTTGGCGAAGTTCCGGCTGAAGAAGTGAAAGAAATAATGGATGAAATCACGGTAGAAGACGTTGAAGCAGCGGCGGCAGCAGCAAGAAGCGAAGAAGAAGTACATGGAACGATCCGCAGAGTGTTTGATGGAAGGCTTCGCCTTCGCAGAAGACCTTCGTTTGAAGACGATGCAATTTGTGGCGTGACGATGTTTGATGAAAAGAATGTCGAGAAGAAAGCAAAGATCGGTGACAGGGTACTTTACAAGACGACAGACGGGTACTGGATTTCAGGAGATCCAGAACACACAGAATTTATTCCGGAGGAATAACGATGGTTCCGATATCGTACATCGTCACAGCAATTGTGTCTGCGGCGTTTGGATCTGTGACAACTATTTTTATGTTATCAATAACAGCGGCAGCAAAGAAAGCAGACGAAGAGGAAGACAAGCTGTTTTGTGAGTATATAAAAGGTAAGAAAATGGAATAATGAAAAGGCAGCGATCAAAGAACGGTCGCTGCCTTTTGTGCAATATCACGAAAACAGATCAAATACATGATACTGATCGGGATCTATGCGATGACAATATGTACAAAAAGAAGAAAATTATTTTTCTGCGATCTGTTTCAACAGGCGGATAATTTCTTCATTCTGACGCATAAGAATGAAATTCTGTTCAACCTGTGCGCGTGACATTTCCAGTGCGAAAGTTTCATTTGAATTTCCGCTTAAAAGACTTCCGAAAGAATACATTTTTGAACCTGCAAGACTGGATGCGATTTCTTTAAGGGATGCGACATTCTTTTCTTTGATGTCGTCCGAAGTGTAACTGTCGAAATCAACACCGAATTTTTCCATAGCCGCCTTGTCTTTCGCTTCCTGCTCCGCCTGTTTCTTGGCGATTTTGTCATCTGCTTTTTTACCAAACATAGGAAAAGCCCCCTTTGTTATATAATAATATTTGATCAGTTTTCCGTGATTCTGATCATTAACACAAATATAGGTGAAAAAAGTGCTAATGTCAAGAACGATGCTGAACATTAACACAAGGGATTGAGAATGAAGGATGAAGATATACACCTATAAAGGCAAAAAGAATCTATGCGGTGACAGGATTCGGATTGAACGATTGAAAAAGCGAATGACGCAGATGGAACTGGCTGCGAAAATTCAGTTGCAAGGGATAACACTGGAACGCGATAGTATAAGTAGAATTGAAATAGGGACAAGGTTTGTGACCGATTACGAATTGAAGCTATTTGCAAAGGTTCTGAATGTGACGGTTGATGATCTGCTGGAAGAAGATGACACTATGGAATCATAGTGTTTTTTCTTTGCGAAAATAACAGAAACACTTGACAATATACCGAAAACGGTATATAATAAATAATGTAAGGAGGACAAGAAAAATAAGCACAAAGTGCTGGAAAGGGGAAAAGGCAATGGGCAAGAAGAAAAAGAAGGAAACGAAAAAGCCTATCGAGTGGAAAGACCTGACAATCAATGCACTGATAGACTTAATCGTGGGAATCATACTTATCATAATAGATAAGCTGATCGGTTAAATACCTTATTCGGTTAATACCGCGGTGGGCGAAAGCCCACCGTCTACCTAAAATATAGCATAAGCCCGAAGCTGTGTAAAGAATATGATTTTGAAAATTGGCATCTTTTTTGTAACGATCGGAATCGTCAAGCTGTGTGTGGCACAGTTCATGAAGATCAAAGAAAGAAGGAGACGAAAATGAATCTTGGGAAAAATATACAAGAAGCAAGGAAAAAGGCAGGAGTGACGCAGATCCAGCTGGCGGAACAGCTGGATGTATACCAGAAGGACATCAGCAGATGGGAAAGAAACGAACTGACACCAAATGCTTTGACATTGGCTAAAATATGTAAAGCCCTGAATGCGTCGGCTGATGAATTGCTAGAGCTGAACAAATAGTCAAAAAAGAGAAATGCCGCAGACGATCGACCGCCTGCGGCTTCTTTTATAGAAGGAGAAAGCGGAGATGGAAAGAACGTTCAAACATTTGACAAAAGCAGACCGGATCAGAATTGAAGCATTGATAAAAGCGGGAGTAAAAATCAAAGAGATCGCGGACATGCTACATGTGCATAGAAGCACAATATACAGAGAGTTAAAAAGAGGACGTTTTACTGCGCTTAATTCAGATCTGACAACGGAAGAAAGATACAGCCCTGATATTGCACATGATAAATATGAAGAAAATCTGAAAAGCAAAGGGGGCAGTCTGAAGATCGGGAATGACATCAAACTGGCAAATTATATTGAAGAAAAGATCGTGAAAGAAGATTACAGTCCGGCGGCGGTACTGGGGGAAATTAAGGCACAACAAAAAGAAAGCGAATTCAGCGTGATGATCTGCACAACAACACTGTACAGTTATATTGATAAAGGGATCTTTCTACACCTGACAAATAAAAATCTTCCGGTTAAAAAGAATAAGAAACGCACATACAAAAAGGTCAAGAAAACACAGGCGAGAGCGTCAGCGGGTGAAAGCATAGAAAAAAGACCGGAAGAAATTGAAACACGCGAAGAGTTTGGACACTGGGAGATGGACACGGTAAAAGGAAAGCGCGGGAAATCAAAGAACAGTCTTCTTGTGTTGACTGAAAGAAAAACACGCGATGAAATTGTGATGAAGTTGCCAGAGCATACGGCGGCAGCAGTTGTCAACGCGCTGGATGTGATCGAAAGAAAGTGGGGCGATATGTTCAAGCAAGTATTTAAAACGATTACAATGGATAACGGAAGTGAATTTGCAGATTGTGAAGGAATTGAACGTTCAGCACTGGGAGCAGGTAGCAGGACAAAGACATATTATTGTCATCCGTACAGCAGCTATGAAAGAGGAAGCAACGAAGTGACAAATAAAATGATCAGAAGACATATTCCGAAAGGAACAAACTTCGATGAAAAAACAGATGAAGAAATATCTGCGATTGAAAACTGGGTGAATAATTATCCGCGGAAGATCCACGGCTATCATTCGGCGGGCGAACTGTTTGAAGAAGAGATCCGGAAAATCAGTTGAAAAAAAGTAAAAAAAGTGTCGCATTTAATATTGACATTTACGAGGACTGCCTGATAATGAAAAATTTATTTGTAAAAACGGCATTAGTATTGTGTACGACAATAATATTTCTTCCAGCTACCGTTTTTGCCACAGAGCCTCAAAACACGGAAGTTACATCTGCTGAAGAAGGATTTACGGACTCAGATCCGTCCGTATCTTATGAGAATGATAACTCGTTAACCCTTGATGAAAAAGAGGATGAATCTACGAGTACCGAACCTCCGAGTACCGAACCTCCGGCAGAGGATGAAAAGACTCCTGATAAAGCTGATACCGATAAAGAAAATCCGGATCCGGATATTTTTACATCAGGAGATGACTTTGGTGATGGTTCTAAATCGAATCCTTTTCATGTTGTAATAGACAGTGATAATCCGGAAGACGGTGACGCCCCGCAGATAACAGATCCGGTTATAGACAACGGGTATTCGGGCGGTGGGGGAGGAGGTAATTCAACATCAGACTCATCAAGTGAAAAAATATTACATAAACCGCAGGTATTATTAGAAGACAGCAATCTTTCAGGTGGACGATTGGAGGCTGGTTCTACAACAGAAATGTCGCTGACATTTCGAAATAAAAGCTGCAGTCAAAATGTATTTGGTTTAAAAATTTCCCTTTCTACAGAGAACAAAGGAATTGAATTTGAGAAAAACTCTTTTTATGTACAAGTCCTGGCTCCTGGTGAAGCAATTACTTTGGAACAGATGATTACTATAACAGAAAACTGTGATCCTGGCCAGGCTGTCATTACTTTTTCTCTGGATTATGAAGATTCGAAAGCAACGGCAACTACCGGTACAGAATTACTGTCTTTTCAGATCATCCAACCGGTTCGTGTTAAGCTGGAAGCTTCAGATATTCCATCTGTTTTATACACTATGGATACAGTAGAGATCCCGGTAAAAGCAATGAATCTCGGAAGAGACAAAATATACAATGCAAGTGTCAGCTTAAAGGCTGATGAATTAAGCTCAAACGATACTGCATTCTTAGGGACCATAGAGGCCGGAGATTTATCCCAAGGAAGTCTTCGCATATATGTAAAAGGAAAAACAGGAAAATGTGCAGGACAATTAATTCTTACGTATGAGGATGCAGATGGCAAATCATATGAGGAAGAAATAAAATTTGATTCTGAAATCAAAGAAACCCAGATAAAGTCTTTAAAGGTTGAAGATGACCAGGAGAAAACCAATAACTGGTGGTATTCCATAGCTGCAGTTGTTGCAGCACTGCTTATTTCCATAATCCTGATTCTGGTCAGAAAGCTTCATAAGAAAAATATCCTTCTCGAAGAAGTGAGAAAGGCGGCTTCTCATTGAAAAGAAAAAAAATAGACAGCTTTACCTTATTTGTCATACTTCTGCTGGCATTGATACTTACATTATTAGGAATGCTGCTGGCAGGTATGAAAGAAGAAAAACGGCAATTTACTGTGCTGCTCCCACTTGGAGATCTGGCTTATGATGAAGATTTTTTGCAGAAAGCGAAGAAGATAAAAGGTATAAAAGAAATCTGGCCAGTCATAGAAGTCCCGGTTGTCATCAAAATTGAAGATTATACGGAAACAACGACTTTTTCAGGAATTGATATGAATGCGTTTGGAAAAAATCCAACTCAGAATGAACTGGGGAAGATGCCGTTGTTATTGCTGGGAAATGGTTCCCTACGGGATATGAAAGACTATAATAATCATGCCATTTCAAAAAAACAACAGGAAAAATTTTTAGAGATGGGTGAAAACCTGAATATTTTTTATTCCCTGGATGAAAAAGAGAAGGATACTTCCAAAGCCACAGATGATCTTACTACCTTATCCAGCAATTCCGCAAGAAGACCGCAAACCTCATATATGCCCTGTAAAG
>OICN01000413.1_pt1 | contig 15034 bp, 10 predicted proteins | sample 1581301 | NCBI WGS metagenome assembly OICN01 (sample SAMEA3882557, study PRJEB24775) | human gut metagenome | biome: human-associated habitat; feature: intestine environment; material: feces | place: Netherlands | collected 2009/2010
CAACCCGAACAGGCGTTTTGGCTTCGGCGTTATGCGTGCCACAGACTACCCCAATGCTCCCTTTGGAGAACTGCTGGCGGCTGCGCCCTTTCTGTACAGTATGCTTCATGCTTTTATGTTTTCTCTGATGTCGGGAGTGTTCGGGGTGCTTGCTCTTGCCTGTTCGGTGTTTTGCAGAAGGAACAAAGTGCTGACCTTCGGGGTCGGATTTCTTATCATAAACATAATGCAGTTCCTTGAAAACTACAGCATGAATGATGATATAGATAAAAAATATACCGCACTCGATCCATTCAAATATGTTACTTACTATTACTGTGACGGCAGGAGTGGAGTGAACTATTTAGCGTTTTTCATTGCTATGGGTGCGGTGATAGTCGTGAGTTCGGCTCTGCTGCTTTTCTGTGGCAGAAAAGACTATATCTAGGGAGTGAGAGAATGAAGAAAATGCTTCTAATGATCGCATCTATTGTCCCATTGTCACTGATATTCAACGGTCGTAATTTTTTCAACATTCTCGCAGAGCGCAGTCTGGGAGAATACGATGAGAGTTTTGATCTTTTGTTTATCGGAAACGCTTTCGGTTTTACAGCACTTCGTGATGCAAGCCTGCCCTTTATGCTGTACACATTGACTGTGGCTGTTGTCTATCTTTTTATGTTCGGACATACCATGTCTGATAACCTGAACGTCAGCGATATTTATGTTTTTATCCGAGAGAACAAGAGAACAAAATGGTTCGTCAAAAACTCGGCTCGTATATATTTGCAGAGCGCTGTTATAGTCCTTGTCAACGTGGTTGTGATATGGTTAATGACTGCCAAAATGGGCGTTGCAAATCAGCCCGGGGATATAGGAAAAATAGTTGGGATAACCATGATGATGATACTGTACATTTGGATACTTATTACCACCACAAATCTTTTCTCGGCATTGTTCGGCAGTACTATCGGATTATCTGTCGGAGCGGCAGCACATTATGCCTTTGTTATATCTGCAAGGTACGGCTTTGAGAATACCCTCATAAAAAACATAAACCCTTTGGCTGTCATTTTTAATATGTCAGAAAACAGGCGGAGCATTGTAACGTCAGTAATAGTAATGGGAGTGATCTTATTTGCGGTGTGTGTCATATTCTGCACCTATGTGAACAGATCTGATGTTAGCCTTAACAACAAAGAGATATTAGTGTGAGGGGATAGAAATGTCAACGATAACAGTTAAAAATGCAGTTAAAAAATTCAAAAACAGCACAGTGATCGACAATGTGTCTCTTACACTGGAGGGCGGAAATATCTACGGATTTGTAGGGCGAAACGGCAGCGGTAAGACCATGCTTTTCCGTGCGATATCGGGGCTTATACATCTTACAAGCGGCAGCATTGAGATAGACGGCAAGGTGCTGCACAAGGACATTGACGCTCTGCCCAGTGTGGGTATTGCTATTGAAAATGCAGGACTATTTCCGGACTTGTCGGGATATAAAAATCTGAAGCTGCTGGCAGGGATAAAAAAGAAGATAAGCAAAGACAAAATTCGTGAGACTATCTCGGAGGTAGGGCTTGATCCCGACGATAAGCGCCCGATCAGAAAATATTCCCTCGGTATGCGGCAGAGGATACTTATTGCACAGGCTATTATGGAGGAACCCGATGTGCTGCTCCTCGATGAACCTACAAATGGTCTTGATGACAGCGGTGTTGACGAAATCAGAAAGCTGATCTCTGCACAGGCAAAGCGAGGGGCAATAGTCTGTGTTGCAAGTCACAACAAGGAGGATATCGCCCTTCTGAGCGATAAGATATTCAGAGTTGACAATGGCGCTGTCCGGGAGGAATGATATGAAAGTATTTTTGACCTTACAGGCGGCTTTGATTGCAGTCACCCTTCTGCTTTGCTTACATGCAAGGGGCTTGTCAGAGGATGTAGGAATAACCCGCATGGACACTATCGAGAAGATACATAACAGCAATTGTGACTATATTGCTGTGATCCATGATACAGAGGAACTGTATGATCGCTTTTCTCAGTTTGACAGTGAGAATGCAGACTACGGCATTGGGCTTTACGGAACAGCCATATTTGTAGGAACTCCACAGGACAGCTTTTCCTTTTCAAAGGGCAGTACCTTCTGCACCCTTGATGTGGATAAGGTCATAAAGGGTAATATCAAAACAGACAGCATTGATGTTGAAATCAAAGGCGGCTTTCACTACGAAACAGAGGCTGAGTTCAAAGAGCGGTTAATGAATGCTGAGGACATGGAGATAGAGACACCTTCTGAAAAACTATTCTCGCTGGATTTTGGCGGCATGAATTTTATGGTACCAGGGAAGAAATATCTCATAATTGCGCAGACTCTTGATTTTAAAGAAAAAACTGTTTACAGGATAAACGGTTATCAGATAAGCTGGCTGTGTCTTGATGAAACGGAGAGCAAGATTATGAAAGAAGAATATGTTTATTCAGAATGTTGCAATAATGAGATATTTTCGCCGGATCATAGTATTATCGAAGCATTTTACGCTAAAAAGGACGATATACTTAAAACTTATAATATAGTACTGTGATTTATTCAGTGATTCCTTAATATGTGGTCATCTCTAAATTCTGTTGGCTTATCTGCGGCAAATCTTTATCCGTCATATTGTCCAAAATTCCCATGACATACGCTAGTATGCCTGCGAAAATTTAGTACAATCTGCCGAATAAATCTGCACCGCATCCAAACGACATATGAAGTTTATGCATTCACACGGGATGATGTGATTAAAAGTTTTGAATTATGACATAGTTTTATACTTGATAAATTAAAGTGTGATCGTGAAGCTATTGCTATGGAATTATTTGAAGAAGAGAAAGAAGATGGAAAACAATTGGTTTCTGATCTCACAAAAAAGCAGTATTAATAAAAAAACGACCGCCTGCTGTCATTACGCATACGGTACTCTTCCTGGTAGAAATGCGCCACTTTCAACCACTTGTTTGCCACTTATTTGTGCTAAAAATCACCGAAATCGGCTTAAAATCACTACAATTGCATTGCTCAAAAACGCCGCAAAATCGGGCTTTTTCGCATTTTACTAAAGACCACATCAGGTGTGCGGTTTAATTCAATTCCCGTACGGGTCACCAAACTATAGTTCGGAGATAGCACATTGTGCTGTTTCCGATTTTTTTACCTTTTTTATCTTAGTCGGGGCAAATTGCATTGTAATTTGATGAAAACAAAAGCCTATATAGCACATTGTTTTTTTGTCGGCTTATGATACAATCATATTGGTATTTGTATCGAAAAGAGGATGGTTATGTTTGACATATGGAATAGAAGATATACAGGCAGCAAGTATAAGCTTTCCTCTTGGATAAGCAAGCTGATAGAAGAAAACTGCGAAGGCGGCTCATTTTGTGATATTTTTGCAGGCACTGGCATTATTTCGTACACAATGCTCAATAAAATGAAGAAAATATACATCAATGACTTTCTTTACTCAGTTGCAAAGATTCTCCATATAAACCCAAAAAACTCGCATTTTATGCGAGCTTTTTTGCTTTATATCATTTTACCATATCAGTACCTATAACATCATCAGGTCTTTTCTTGCTGTGGATAAGACCGTCCTTAACGTAAAAATAGTCGCTGTCCTGAATTACTATCTCAGTAAGATTCGTACACCCCTCGATAGCCGATACGGAGATGAACTCTACCGAGGACGGTATCGTTATCTTCCTGAGATTTTTGCAGAACGAAAACGCTCCCCACCTTATGGATATGACAGAGCCAGGTATAACAACGCTCTCCAGCGTTTCACAGCCACGGAAAGCCTTTTCATCAATGGCTGTCACGCCGTCAGGTATCATAACATCTTTCTCACTGCCTTTGTATTTGAGAAGTATATCTCTGCGAATGTAAAAATCATTTTCCATATTCGTTCCCCCTAAATACTCATATTTTCTATATTATAACATTCCCATATTTGCCTGTCAACATTAATCATATTAAAATGCGATAACGCCGTCATTCATCTATGCCGAACTCTTTCCCCTATGTTGTCATCGACTTCCTGCGGAGCATTTTCAGTGCCTGCTATAAAAATCCTCAGCCTTTGGAGTTTCTCAACGCTTTCTCTCAGCTTATCTTTAAGCACATTTCGTGAAAATCTTATGCCCTCGTTTCCGCTGAGTATCTCCCATATGTTGTTAAGATAAAACTCTTTTCTGTCATTGTTATATATAGTGCAAACAGCGTCAAATACGCACATATCAAAGTATGTCAGCGGTGCTTTTTCATAAGCCGTGCCGTCTTGATACCATAATGTGCAGCAAATATCGTTCCTGTGCGTGATATCTTAACTCAAATTCCTGTCTGCCCGACAATGTTTCATTTCTTGCATACACAAATGCACAATCATTGAAAATGTGCCTGTCGAGTATAAAATCGTCTTTAAGTTCTCTTTTCCATTCCGTTGACCTGTCATAAAGGCGATAGCCCTCTATACTGCCGCCGCCCTCTTCAAGAACAGCCTTTTCTGCAATGACTTTTCCCTTGTTGCAGATAGTGCCGTTTTCATCAGGCTTATAAAACCAAGCAAAGTTTCTTATCTCATTTGCAATGAGAGTGTTGTTTATATAAAGCTCGTTTATCTGACTTATGACACGTTTAAGGTCCTTATTTGTTTTCTCTGCCGAGTATTTTCTTACTTTCTCAAACTTAAATTCTTTGCCGTTGAAATATTCGTCTATAATAGTCTAGTCGCATGGGAAAATGGTCATGTCATTATAGCATTTCCACATATTTTCACCTAGACACTCCACCGCCCGAGCTTTAGAAATAGGCTGACCACTTAGATTTTCCTCAATATACTTTTTTAGCACCTCAAAAGAATATATCGCCGAAGATTTGAAAGCTCTCTTTGAACTATTCTCCAGCCTTGGGATAATAGGCTCTCCTGCCGGCTATCTTGGCAGCGACAGCAATGTTGAACTGCCCTTTGATAAGCTCAAGTCAAATCCCTATCAGGTGATACTTCTTGACAAGTTTGAAAAGTGCGACAGAGCCGTGCAAAGGCTGTTCATGTCTGTCTTTGACGAGGGCATTCTCACCACTAACGTCAAATCAGGTGCAAGACCTGCCGCCACGGCAGTGAGCAAGTTCATTGACAATAAGCTCTTATCATACCGCACTCAAAGGGCAAAAACATATCGGCTAAATCAAAACTAATGCTCTGCCGCACAAAAATCAATGACCGCACCCACAACGGGTACGGTCATTTTTTTATTCCTGCCAAAAATATTGGACAGAATAAAGTCACTCAAGCTCAAATCATGTTATTAGGATAAAAAACCTCTTTGCATACCACGATAAATAGCTGATACCAAATATACTCCCAATATATTTGATGTCCGACTTTTGATTTTTTACAGAGTCAGCACTCCTTAAAGCAGCGGAGCAAATATCCTGAGCACGCCGTCAATGAGCCGTCCGAAAAAGCCTCTCTTCGTGTCCTCCAGTGTACGCTGTTTGCACTTGCTCTGAGTGTCCAGAATGTCCGCCTTAAAGGTCTTTATTATAGATGAATCAAAGAATATGGAGCTGCACTCAAAATGCAGGAAAAGACTTCTATAATCAAGATTTACCGAACCCAGCACCGCAAGCTTGTCATCGCATATGCAGCCCTTTGCATGAACAAATCCCGGTGTGTATTCATATATCTTTACTCCAGCCTCGATAAGCTGACGGTAATAGCTCCTTGAAAGCCTGAAAACTACCTTCTTGTCAGCAATGCCTGGCATTATTATGCGAACGTCTACCCCACGCTTTGCCGCCCTTATAAAAGCGTCAAAAAGGCTGTCCCCAAGCATCAGATACGGCGTGTAGAACCACACATAATCGCTTGCGGCGTAGAGTATCTCAGAGAAAAAGGTGTTGCTCACATTTTCATCCGTCATAGGCGAATCATAGTAAGGCAAAACATATCCGTCACCTGCACCGCCGCTTTCCGCCGCCTCATTGCTCACAAGCTCCTCAGGTATCAGATCATTTGAAAATGCGTTCCAAAACTCCATGAACATATAAGTGTAGTTTTTTACGCCCTCGCCTGTTATTTTAAAGCCTATGTCCTTCCAGTGACCGTATTTCGAGCCTATGTTTATATATTCGTCAGACAGATTTATGCCTCCGCTGTATGCCACTCTGCCGTCTATTACCATTATCTTTCTATGGTCACGGTTGTTGAGCTGCGACTTGATAAAAAGAAACGGATTGAACGGTATGCACTTTATCCCTTTTTCGCCAAGCTTTATAGCGTCTGCAAGAGAATAAGTCGCAATGCTGCCGAGGTCGTCATACATTATCCTGACATCAACGCCCTGTGCAGCCTTTCTCGCCATGATATCAACCACAGTATTGAGAAATTTGCCGTTTTGCAGAATAAAATACTCTGCAAAAATATATTTTTCAGCCTTTTCAAGCTCCTTGCACATATCCTCGAACATATCCTCGCCCACAGGAAAATATTCCGCACTGTCAAGTCTGACCATAGGGAATCCCGTTGCGTCGCTTATCCTTTTCACAGACTGAGCAAGCCGCTTGTCCTCGCCGCTGAGCTTATCGATGCACTTTTCCCCGTCAGAAAGTTCATAGTTCATGTGCAGTCTAGCCTTAGTGATATTTTTCTCCAGCTTTCTCGCAGGATTGTTGTTGCCGAAGATGATATACATAACAGTTCCAAGCACAGGAAAAGTAAGTATCACAATAAGCCACAATGTCTTGTAGCTGCTCTCTTCACGCTTTGTGTTTATATAAAGCACAAATATAAATGCCAACACCGTGAGCACGATGCTCAAAAGCCCTGCCGCCTTGCTGAGCCATTTGAGTATCAGAAGATACCACAAAAACTGCATTGCCACAGGTATTATCACCGCCGCAACTCTGCCCATTATTTTCTTTACGTTATTCCATGTCAATGCCGCATTACTCCTTTCATTTGCTGACTTTATTATAACAATATTTTTAACATAAGTCAACGCCATTGATTTTATTATTAAAAAGTGTTATATTAAATATGAGATATGTCCTGCTGATAGCTTTGTCAGTGGGCGGACGAACAGTGTTCGCCCCTACAAAAATAATATAATTGATAACGGAGGTAACAAAATGTGCACTGCGGCAACATATAAAACTGACGATTTTTATTTTGGAAGAACTCTTGACTATGAAAGCTCCTACGGCGAAGAGATAGTGATAATGCCAAGGAACTTCCCCCTTGACTTTGTTAATATGGGCATGATAGCCAACCATTATGCGGTGATAGGCACTGCTCACGTTGCAAATAACTATCCCCTTTTCTATGACGCCGCAAACGAAAAAGGTCTTGCCATGGCTGGTCTTAACTTTGTTGGCAACGCCTTTTACCGTGATGATATAGACGGCAAAGACAACGTTGCACAGTTTGAGTTTATCCCGTGGATTCTCTGTCAGTGTGCCACAGTTGCGGAGGCAAGAAAGCTTATTGACAGGATAAACATAACCAAAACTCAGTTCAGCCCACAAATGCCCACAGGTCAGCTCCACTGGATAATAGCCGACAAGAACGACTGTATCGTGGTCGAGTCTGTAAAAGAGGGCATAAACGTCTATGACGACCCAGTGGGCGTGCTCACGAACAATCCTCCGTTCGATATGCAGATGTTCAGGCTCAACGATTTCCGTGGACTTTCTCCAAAACAGCCTGAAAACACTTTTTCAGACAAGCTTGACCTTACTTTCTACAGCCGTGGTATGGGTGCAATGGGACTGCCGGGCGACCTGTCCTCGCAGTCAAGATTTGTGAGAGCAGCATTTGTGAAAATGAACTCACGCTCCGCCCCTGACGAGCAAAGCAGTGTGAGCCAGTTCTTCCACATTTTAAACTCAGTTGACCAACAAAGAGGCTGCTGCGAAGTTGCCAAGGGCAAGTATGAGATAACGATATACACAAGCTGCTGCAACACCCACAAGGGCATTTACTATTACACCACCTATAACGGTCATCAGATATCCGCCGTTGATATGCACAAAGAGGAACTCGACGCCGCCAAACTGACAGCTTACCCTATGATAACAAATGAGATAATAAACTTCCAGAACTAAAAACTCCCCTGCAATTTGCATAAATACCGTGCTTTTCAAAAAACAAACGCTCCGTACAAAATCTGTACGGAGCGTTTTTATTACTCAAATCTGAAATATTCAAAATCGAAATTGCTGCCCGGCAGGAAAGCGAATGAAACTTTCTGTTTGCCGCTGACGCCTGAGATATCAAAGCTCTTTTCAACATAGTTCTCACTGTCGTCCGTCCTGAACTCGCAGAGTATGCGGCTTTCGCCCTCGCTGCCATTCAGGATAAGATGTATGCTGTTGAGTGCAATAGGTGACTTTCCGCTTATAACGAGCCTGCTCGGCTGCTTTTCAGAAAAATCGAACTCACCGAAATCAAGCATAACGTTGTTTCCTATCTCGGTCACGCACTTTTCGCCCTTTGTGAACTTGTCGCCGTAAATGTTGTCAGCCTCAGCCGCATTGTTCACCGCAAACTCACGGCTGACCTTTTCAAAGTTGAAACCGCCCACTTGGAAACCATCCTCAGTGAGGATACAAAGGGTTTCAATACCCTTGAGCTTTCTTGTGAGCTTGAATGTGTCAGGCTTGAAAATCATCCACTCAGGCCCTTTGTGATATGTGAACCTGCCGAGAGGCTTGCCGCCCTCCTCAGGTATGCCGTCAAAAAAGCTTATCTCAACAGGGTCAAGGGTGTTCGCCCATATCTGCACCGTAACAGTGTCAGAGCCTGCACTGCCGAAGTCCAGATTATCATATGCCGCCCATGATGTTACCTTGCCCATTGCAAAGCCTACACCCTTCTTCATGCCGCTTGAAACGTTGTCGCTTGCCCTTGTGAAAAGTCCGCCGATAACAAACTGATAAGGGTCTGTAAGAGCACTTCCCAGTCCCTCAGCGGTGAATTTGAGCATGGAAATGATATGATAACGCTCTGTGCCGTTTTTGCACATTGCCCTGAGCCAGAAACTTCCGTCGCCCTTTGCTTTCACCTTTATGCCGTCCTCAGTCACCTCGCACTCTGCAAGGTTAGAGGCAATGCCCTTTTCATTTGTCACCCTGAACTCGATATCCTCAGCGTAGTCTGAATTTTCAGGCAGAGCCTTATATTTCACCATGACCTCAGTATGCTCGCTGTCAAGAGTGAGAGCGTCCGCATAAAGCTCTATCTTTCTCACTGGTATCTCGTCTGTTCTTCCGCATTCGGTAGAAGCAAAGCCAACATTCTCCAGCGATGATGTGCCGCTGTCATATTCCGCCTTAACAGCCTCAAGGGTCACAACACAGTCAGGCAGACCCTTTGATGTGAGCGTTACCTTTATCTCGCCGGTCTTGTCAGTCGAGCCGATAACAGCGAGCATTTTTCCTGAAAACAGTCTGCGTGAAGTGCCCTTGTACTGGTCATAGTCAGTGCTGTCGCCGTTATCAAGACCCATAAGCCTTGCCGCACCCTCAACGCTCACGTTCACACGGTTGTTAGCGTTTGCACAGAAAATCCCGTCCTTGTCAAACGCAGATATCTCAATGTAAATAAGGTCAGAGCCGTCTGCAAGTATCTCCCTCTTGTCAGGAACAGCCTCTATCCTTGCGGCGTCACCGAATGAACGCTGGATATCCTCTGCAATAACATTGCCGTTCTCGTCATATGCCACCGCTTTAAGCTCGCCCTTTTCATATGGAATGATATAATTCGCCGTGAGCACCTTACCGTGCTTGTGGTCGATATCGAACGCACCCATTGAAACGCCGTCCTTGAAAAGCTCCACCTTTGGAGCATTTGAGCACACTCTCACATCGCAAGGCAGACCGTCGCTGAAATCCCAGTATGGGAAAATGTGCACGAACGGGTCGTCCTTACAGTCTGTCCACTCGGCACGGAAAACATATGCACTGTCCTTTGCAAAGCCTGCTGTGTCGAACTGACCAAAGTATGAGTTTTTCGTGCTGTAAGGAGTAGGCTCGCCTATATAGTCAAAGCCTGTCCAAATGAACTGACCTGCACAATATTCTGCGTCACGGTCGGCGATTATGCAAGCCTCGGTGTTCTTTGCTCCCCAGCCTGTGCAGCTGTTTCCAAGGGAAGAGCACTGCTCGTCATCATCTGTCAGCAGCGTTTCAGACAGCGGAAAATGATATATTCCACGGCTCTGCACCACCGACGCCGTTTCACTGCCGTATATCATCCAGTCAGGGTGAGCGGCGTGGTGCTCATCATAAAGCCTCTCGCCGTAGTTATAGCCTGCCAGCTTGAGAATGTCCGCACATTTCTGACCGTTTTCCCACTGCATATAGTTCGAGCCGAAAGTAACATAGCCGTTGCCCTCAGGGTCATGAAGTTTCACAAGCCTTTTGAGCCAAGCCGTTACCTCCTGACCTCTCTCGTCAGCGTGCGTGTCAAATATCTCATTTCCCACGCTCCAGCCTATTATGGACGGACGGTTTCTGTCACGGCGTACCCATGACGCAACGTCCTTTTCTACCCACTCATCAAAAAATCTTGCATAATCATAATCCGTCTTTGACCTTTCCCACATATCAAAGCCCTCAGACAGAATGAGCATACCTGTCTCGTCAGCGATATCCATAAACTCCTCCGCAGGCATATTGTGAGAAGTCCTGATAGCGTTTATGCCCATTTTGCGTAGCTTTTTAAATCTTCTCCTTATTGCCGCAGGGTTTGAAACTGCACCAAGGCAGCCGTTGTCATGGTGCTCGCATGAACCGTGGAGCTTGACGTGCCTGCCGTTAAGATAAAAGCCGCTGTCGCAAGTGAACTTTATCGTCCTGAAACCGAATCTCTGGCTTACACGCTGAACACAGCCGCCGTCCACAAGGATTTCCGACACCATTGTGTAAAGCACAGGGGAAGTGATATCCCAAAGCTCAGGCGTTTTCACTGTCATGTTCTGCTCAGTGAGCGAATAGCTTACGCCATTTACACGCACAGCCTCAGGGATACACGAGATATCCGCCGCACAAGCGTCAGACTCATAGCTTGCCACATCTTTGCCGTTCTTGTCAAAAATGGTGTTCCTGATACGGATTCCGCCAAGAGGAGTGCCCTCAGGTCGGAGCATCTCAGCCTTCACAGTCACCTGCCAGCCGTCCTCCTGCTTTGAAGTGGTGATATAAATGCCGTCATTGCCGAAACGTATCTCAGGGCTTTCGCAAAGCCAAACTTTTCTGAAAATTCCCGCACCCGAATACCACCTTGAGTTTGGCGAGTGATGATCCACACGAACTGTAATAACATTCTCTCCGTTCTTGACAAGTTCGGTGATGTCGAACATAAACGCCGAATAGCCGTATTTCCATTCTCCTGCAAGAACGCCGTTCACATACACCTTGCTGTCCATATAAACACCGTCAAAGCGGATAAAAGTGCGGATACCCTCTTTTTTGCTGTAGGAAAACGTCTTTCTGTACCAGCCCGTAGATGTTTCATACAGATCATTAGTGTCATAAATAAGCCAGTCGTGAGGAACGTCCACAGGCTTGAACGGAAGATCCTCTGAGTATTCAGAACCGAAAGCCGCCTTGTAAAATTCCCAGCCGCCGCAAAAAAGCTTTCTGTTTGAGTATGTTTCACAGATGTCCATAAAAACTTCCTTCCTGTCTATTCCTTTCCTATCTGAATGTGAAAATGTGCATTTATCAAAGGCTTGTCAAGCTGATATTTTTCCGCAAGCCTCGGTCCGCAGGAGTTCGAGCCAACGCCTGCCATTGCGTAGTCAACGCATATAACATTGCTCTCGCACCGTTCAAGCTCATAGTTATGAGCCTTTGCCGCAAGCTCCTCTTGCGTGAACTGCGACGCATTGAATGAAAAATCCTTGTGAGCGGTAAACTTCACCTTAGTGTCCCCACCGCTCACAGTGAGATATCGACAGCCACAGTGTGATGAATTTTCCTGCGGTCTGATATAGTCCTCGTGCATATCTCCGATATCAGCCGCAAATCTGCCCACATAGCAAGCCTGACGCTTGTCGATATAGCTTTCCGTCGGGCCATATCCGAAATATTCCACCTGCGAAAAAGCCTTTGGCATGAAAAGCCTGATACCGAATCTCGGCAGCATATCTATCTTGTCTGAAAACTCCGCCTTGCATTTTATGTCAAGTCCGCTGCCGTCAATAACATACACCGCCGTCATTTTGCAAAACGGCTGCTGGATAGACCAGCCGAATGACTGGCTCACTTCTATCTCCGCACTGTCCTCCCTGACCGCAAGCTTGCAGCCGTAGCTTTTCACCACAAAGTCATTAAGGTGCACCTTATACCAGTTGTGTTTCATAACGTCATTGTCTGTAGGTGCACGGAAGAAATTATACTGCAAAGGTCTGTCGAGCAGCTCCCTGTCGCCTATTCTCACAGAAACGAACGCCGACTTCCGCTTGTCAAAACTGTATACGATATCTCCCGCTGCCACCGTGATACAAAGTGGCGTTTTCTCCGCCTTTACCTTAGCTTTCGCCTTTTCCACAACCGCTTTCCTGCCCTCAGCTATTTTCAACTGGTCAAAGCATACCTCATAGCCTTTCTCCCAGTATTCGGTATCCTCTTTAGCGGTGAAAATAAATCTTATAAATGTTTCCTCTTCATGCTCTCCAGCCGCCTGAGGTACCTTCACCTCAGTGCTGCCCATAGGCTCGATGCAAATATCCACCCTGCCGTTATTGATGATACCGTTTTTGTCGGTTATCTCATAGCGGCAGTCAAGAACATCTCCTGCATTAGCAAATTCAAGAGTGCTTGAAAAAACAAAACTGTCTGCACTTTTGCCCTTTGTGACACGCACAGGTCTGTATACCTGCTTTACCTCCAAAAGTCCGGTGTGCGGCGTTCTGTCAGGATAAACAAGACCGTCCATGCAGAAATTTCCGTCATTGTGTCTTTCTCCGAAATCACCGCCGTAGCCGTATTTTATCTTACCCTCAGCCGTTTTACCAAGCGGTACAGAATGGTCGCACCACTCCCACACAAAACCGCCGCAGAAACGCTCGTTGGAATAGAACGCATTGTGATAATCCTCCAGATCACCAGGGCCGTTTCCCATGGCGTGACAATATTCGCACAGCACAAAAGGTCTTTTCTCTTCCGGCTTTTCAAGATATCCTTTCATGCTGTCAATATCCCAATACATACCCGAAACCACGTCAAGTATGCTGTCTGAAGTTCCGTCAAGGCAGTGTGTGCTCTCATAATGCACGAGCCTAGTGTCGTCAAGAGCTTTTATGACCTTTGCCTCTTCAAGCATATTTTCGCCGTAGCCGCTCTCATTGCCCAGCGACCAGAACACCACGCAAGGGCGGTTTATGTCACGTTTAACAAGACATTTTGCACGATCCTTTATCGCCTCTTTGAACCTCTCGTCAGAGGCAAGCATGGCGATACCACGATAGTCGGAATAATCCCACTTATAGTCATAATATACCTCCACGCAGCCGTGGGACTCCAAGTCCGCCTCATCTATAACATAAAAACCGAGCCTGTCGCAAAGCTGATAGAACACAGGCGAGTTTGGATAATGTGACGTCCTCACCGCATTTATGTTGTGCTTTTTCATAAGCACAAGGTCGGCTTTCATCTGCTCATAAGATGCGTAATAGCCAGTGTCAGGGTAGCTGTCATGACGGTTCACGCCCTTGAACTTCACCGCCCTGCCGTTTATCTTCACAACGCCGTCCTCGACCTTAACATCTCTGAACCCTATCTCCTCGCCAATGACCTCATCATCAGCTTGGATAGTCAGTCTGTAAAGATAAGGCATTTCCGCATTCCACAGTCTTGCATTATCTATCTTCACCTCAGCTTTTTCGCCGTCATATGCCGAAAACTGAGCCATGGTCACACCGTCATCATCGCAAAGCTTTGCCGAAACATCACAGCCGAAAGCCGTAAACTCCAGCACTGCCGAACCATTCTCGCCGAGAACTGTTTTCACGATATAATTTTCAAGCCGCCTTTTTGATCTTGACAGCACATAAACATCTCTGAAAATTCCCGAAAGCCTTATCTTGTCCTGATCTTCAAGATAAGTTCCGTCGCACCATTTCAGCACAGCAGCAGTGATGATATTCCTGCCCTCTGTAAGAAACGGCGTGATATCAAACTCCGCCGCAGCGTGAGAAACCTGCGAATAGCCCACAAAACTGCCATTAACATACAAATAAACGCAGCTGTCAACACCCTCGAACACAAGCACCCTGTCCATACCGTCATGTGAATAGCAATACTCACGCTGATAGACCCCCACAGGGATATCGTCAGGCACAAAAGGCGGGTCAAACGGTATTGGATAGCACACGTTGGTATACTGCGGCTTGTCATATCCGTAAAGCTGCCAGTTTGAAGGCACTGGGATAGTGTTTTCAAACTTCTCATGAATAAAATCGTCCTCAAGGTCTATTATGCTGTCATAATAGCGAAAACCCCAGTCGCCGTTCAAAAGCTCCATTCTCTGGGAGTTTTCACGACTCTGAAATGGATCTTGACCCTTTGCAAACGGCACAAAATAGCAGTGCTTATCAAGCGTGCCAATGTGCAAAGCCTGAGTATCCTCATGATTTATCATTTTCGACTTTGGCGAATTTTCCGCCGCAAACTTTGAAATATTCATAGCTGTTCTCCTTTTAGTTTATAAATTACTGTAATTATTTTATCAGCTATTGACAGGCAAGTCAATGAATGATATTATTAATTTATAACAATATGAATATGGAGATGATATTTTTGTTCTTTGCCGATTATCCTATCATAGGAAACGAAAAGTTCCTGCCCCTCTATCTGCAAAATATGGGTCAGCAGCACTGTCAGGATCACCTCATCAGACCTGATGGCTATCTCTATGACCAGATCTTATACTGCACAAAAGGCAGCGGCACGCTCGTCTTTAACGGCAAAACTACGCCCATACCACCTGATACCGCCATATTC
>OICN01000433.1_pt1 | contig 14615 bp, 7 predicted proteins | sample 1581301 | NCBI WGS metagenome assembly OICN01 (sample SAMEA3882557, study PRJEB24775) | human gut metagenome | biome: human-associated habitat; feature: intestine environment; material: feces | place: Netherlands | collected 2009/2010
ATTCTTAGTACAAATTATTGCAAAACTCAGATTGACATAGCGGCCGATGAAGTTTCCGGCGATGGCATAACCCGGAATCAGCTCGTAACCAGTGCCGAAATTGAGGTCATCCCTGTTCAGATCCTCATACTCGTGACCTAGCATAGCGTCAACGTGATGCTTGTCGAAGTCCTGATTATAGGTAAGGATCTGCTGGGTGTTGATGATTCGGCGCTGGTAGGTCTTGATACCGAATCCTCCGTTAGGAGTTCCGCGGCCCGCGACACTGTTCACGTACATCGTACGTTTCCAGTGTGACTCGTCCATATTGAAGTTCACGTTGAAGTTGAAATACTTCAGGAAATTGACATCGGCGAACAGACGGGTTGTCCATGTTGAGATGTCCTGACGCTCGATGTTGGTCTCGGCGATGTACTTGAAGTCACTGCCATAAGGACTTGTGGCGACACCGAGCGGTGAATACGAGGCGTTCTTGGTGTTCAGAATCTTGTCACCGTTGGCATCGAGAACATAGTCACCGTTCTTGTCAATGGTGTAGACTGGCTCGATTGGCTGCCATCCTTTGACGTGAAGCATGGCGTTGCCATACGCTCCACCGATCTGACGGGAGCCCCACTTACCGGCCTGAGCTCTGGTGCTGGTCTTTGAATAGCCGACATTGGCGCCGATCTTCAGCCACTTGAGAGCCTGGGCATCGACATTCATACGTCCGCTGTAACGCTTGTACGAGCTCGCAATCAAGAATGAAGGCTCGTCCTGATAATCTAGGGAAGCGTAGTAGTGGATCTTGTCTGATCCGCCGCTGGCCGAAAGGTTATATTCCTGACGGAAGGCTTTTTTGAACATAATGTCAGCTGCGTCACCATTGTAGAGCAGCCTTGCGTCCTTGTTGATTTTTCCGGTTACTGGATCGACAAGGTAAGCACCGCTCATAGTCGCGGATGCGTTCGAGCCGGATCCCGTAGGCGTGTAGATCGCCCCAGGAACATTGTAGGCCATATTGTTGCCGAGTGCGTTCTTCTGGAACTGGGTCTCGCTTCCGTTGTAGTCGAACAGGTGCTGGCTGGCAAATAGCCTTGCCTCCTCGTCTGTGTGGTTCGGAGTGGCGATGTTTGTGTAGTAGTTGCCGTTAGCATCAACTCCAGGAAGACCTGTTCCGTTCACGCCGTAACGGTAAGAGTTGTAGATTGACTGCCAGGCATATTCATAATACTCAGCGGCGGTGTCGATCGAGTTGACGTTGTAGTTTCCGATGGAGTTCCATCCCCAGCGGCTCTGGAAGGAGATCTTTGACTTGCCTTCGGAGCCTCTCTTGGTGGTGATGAGGATGACACCGTTACCCGCTCTTGATCCGTAAAGAGCGGTTGACGCCGCATCCTTGAGGACAGTCACGGAAGCTATGTCGTTAGGGTCCAACTGGGAAAGAGGGTTCTCATAAGTGGAGTTGGTCTGCTGGGCCACACCGTCGATCACGACGAGGGCGGCGGCAGAGGCTCCGTTGGTGGAGCTGACACCACGCAGACGGATAGCCATGTCATAACCAGGCTGGCCATCGACCATTGAGACCTGAAGGCCTGGAGCGGCTCCTTCCAGTGCTCTGGAGACCGTGGTCGTGTTCTGAATGGCGACGATGTCTGACTTCACATCGGTGATGGAACCGGTCACATCCTTCTTTTTCTGAGTACCGTAGGCGACAACCACAACCTCGTCGAGATACCTGTTGTCACTCTGGAGAACTACATTGATGACAGCCGAGGAGCCAACCTTGACTTCCTCTGTGGTGTAACCAATGCTTGAGATAACAAGGATGGCTCCCTGCTTCACGTGTGGCAGACTGTAGTTACCGTCAAAGTCTGTCATTGTGCCGGAGGTCGTGCCCTTTATGAGGACATTGGCCCCGACACAGGGTTCCCCTGTCTCGTCCGTGACCTTTCCGGAAACGGCTGACTGGGCGAATACCTGCACCCCGACTAACAGGAGCGCAAGCAAAGCTGTGATGAAACGTTTACCCATAAACTGTGTTTTTAATAATGGTTTTGTGATTTTCTCAATCAGTCTTGTCAAGTGGATTGCAACAGTGTCACGAATATGTGGGGACATATTGCCGGACATGCCGACGGCGGCGTAAAACGGCGGAAAGTGTGAATATGGTCATAGTTTACCTTGTGCTATTATACGTCTGTGACATTTAAACCAAAAACATTGGCAAAAGTAAGGAATATTATCCCCCGCTTTTTGAAATATTGATAAAAATACTTTGAAATTTGATTTACACCTAAAATTTTACGCAAACCTTTTCGCAAAACAGCGCAAAATGGGTTCGTAATGTGAAATTTATGACCAAAATCATACTGCGGTCTCATAATTTGTCAATCTACTGATTTGATAAAAATCCGATTGAAAATCAGGACACGACACAGGAGGGCAGGAACATTTTTCAAAGTACTTTCACCAAAAATTTTCCGATATATTCTACTATTAGTTTTATATTTGCGCTTTATGTACAATATTTATGATTTTGTGATTTTGCTAAATCAGTAGTTTAACAAAACCATTATAAAAAGCAGTTATGGGTAAACGATTAATTACGACTCTGCTTGTGCTCCTGACAATCGGGGCGCAGGCATTCGCCCAGTCCTCTGTTTCCGGCAAGGTGACGGACAAGGCTGGAGAACCACTGGTCGGAGTCAATGTCCTTATCAAGGGCACCAACTCCGGTACTATGACAGATTTGGATGGAAATTGGAACATCCCAGATGTGAAGACCAACACCATCCTCGTTTTCTCCTCCATCGGATTCTCCACTCAGGAAATCACTGTGGGATCAAAGAAAACAATCAACGTTGTGCTTGAGGACGACACCAACTACCTTGACGAGGTTGTGGTCGTCGGTTACGGTACGGCTCGTAGAAGGGATCTTTCCGGTTCTATCGCCAGCGTGAATTACGCCAGCGACAAGAACATCAGCACTTTGCCTAACCCTAACGCCCTTTCGGCGTTGTCCAGCAAGGTGGCCGGTTTCAGCTATGCTCCTACAAGCAGCGCGTCTGGTGACAACACCGGAACAATGACAATCCGTGGTAAGAACTCCATCCCTTCAAGTGCATCGGACGGAGCGCAGAGTGTCAACCAGCCTATGCTCATCGTCGATGGCGTGATCTCCTACGGTTCGATCAACACGATCAACACGACGGACATCGAGAGCATTGACGTGCTGAAGGACGCTTCCGCAGCCGCGATCTACGGATCCCGCGCCGCCAACGGTGTCATCATCATCACCACCAAGAGGGGAACCAGCGCAAAACCGGTTGTCAGTTTCAACGCAAGCGTCAGCCTGTCAGACTGGACACGTATGCCTAAGATGGTGACCGACGACGAGACCTTCCTCAGGAACCGTTTCGAGTCCTACAAGGCAAACAGGGATGCGTTCAAGACCTAGGAGTGGTCTGACTACTCATCTCTTGAGACAGCGGCCGCCGAACTTATGACAGACGTTGAGCTCGCCGCTTTCAAGGATGGTACCAGAACCAACTGGCTCAAAGAAATCTCCCGCACCGGTGTCGGTCAGAAATACGACCTCAGCATCGCAGGAAAATCCAAGAACGTGGCCTACTATGTTTCCGGTGACTACACCAGACAGCAGGGCATCCGTCTCGGAGACGACTACGAGAAGTACAACTTCCTCGCCAAACTTGACATAAACGTAACTGACTGGCTCACAGTCGGCGCAAAGGCAAGCTACCTCGGAGCCAACAGCTGGGGACAGACCGCCAGAATCCAGAACGCGACTTGGATGTCACCATATTCATACGTTATGGTTCAGACTCCTGGCTACGAGGACTGGTACAACTACTATCCTGACGGAAAGACCGCCAGCCCGCTTATCGGCGCCGGAAAGGATGACTCCTACCTCTACACCGACCGCTCAGGCTTCAGCTCAAACGCCAACGGTATGGCTTACGCTCAGATCGACTTCCCGTTCCTGAAAGGCCTTTCCTACAGGATCACTGTCCAGGGCCAGCACAACACCGGCCGCAGCGACGTGTTCAACAACCCTGAGCTCTGGGTCGACACAAACAACACAGCGGATATGGAGAATCCTTCCAAGTACAACGTCAACGCAGAGGGAAGCTCCGCGATGAGCTACTCACAGACTTGGAACGTGGATAACATTCTCACTTACGCCAAGGACATCAAAGAGCATCATTTCGACCTAATGGCCGGTTACACACGTGAGAAGTACAATACCGAGGGACTCAACGTTGAATTCAAGGGATTCAGCAGCCCGACCTATCTCGGTGTTTACAAGATGGACGCAGCGGACAACTCCAACACCATCCTCAAGCGCTCACGCACCACTTGGAGCCGTGTCGGCTACCTCGCCCGCGCCAACTACAACTGGAGGAACACATATTACGCCAGCGTTGTATTCCGTCGTGACGGTTATTCAGGCCTTGCGGACGGCTTCAAATGGGATAACTTCTATGGAGCTTCCGCTGCCTGGGTTCTCAGCAACGAGAACTTCATCAAGGATCTCGGCTGGTTTGACTTCCTCAAATTCCGCGCGTCCTGGGGACAGAACGGAGCCAGCTCCGTGTCTCCTTACCAGACTCTCGCCAATGTCGGCATCGTCGGCACAAGGCAGGGTTCAATGTCTTGGGCTTGGCTCGGCAACCAGGGCAACCTCGGTGTGCAGCCTCTCGGAATCCCTAACAGAAGCCTGACCTGGGCCACTGTCGAGAAACTGAACTTCGGTCTTGACTTCACCACACTTCAGGGAAGACTCAGCGGTAGCATTGACGGCTACACCGGAAGAACCACGAATATGATCGTGAGCCGTTCAGCTCCTTATATGACTGGATTCACATCAATCTATGACAACGTCGGACTCGTCACCAACAACGGTATTGAGGTCACACTCAACACAGTCAACATCAATGGCGACGGCGACAAGACATTCCGCTGGACATCCTCAATCGTGTTCGACTCCAACGCCAACTGCGTAAAGGAACTCTACGGAAAGGACTACAAGGGTGAAGAGGCTGACGACGTTGCCAACGCTGTGGCTTACGGATTCGACAACTACTACGCTCTTCAGGTCGGCCACCCTATCGGTTCAGCCTACGACCTCAAGAAACTCGGCATCTTCAACTCTGAGGACGAGATCAAGAACTACACAGACAAGGATGGCAATATGATCCAGCCTAACGCCAAGCCAGGTGACATCAAGTTCCTGGATTGGAACGAGGACGGTGTGATCGATGAGAAAGACCGCCACTTCATTGGCTCTCCTGACCCTCTCTTCACTTTGAATTTCGGCAACACCATCAGCTGGAAGAACTTCTCACTCTACTTCAACTTCCGTTGGGCGCAGGGTGACGACACCCACTTCCTCAGATTCGACCCGTACGCTTTCGGAACGAACCAGTCAAGTGGCGCTCAGCTGGCAGCCGTTGATCCTTGGACAGAGACCAATCACTCACAGACATACCCTAAACGTGACTACTCCAACTCTTTGAACTATATGTTCTGGAACTCACGTTCATTCCTGAAGCTCAAGGATCTCTCACTTTCCTACACCGTGAATCCAGGCCTCATCCAGAAGGTAGGCCTTAGCGGAGCGCGCGTCTATGTCGCCGCCACAGACCTCTTCACGATCACCGGATGGTCAGGTCTTGATCCTGAGACCGGAGGTACTATCGCTGGAGACACTGGCTCAACCCGCTTCGGAAGCAACGGTACCTACAAGACCGTCACATTCGGAGTAAACCTGACATTCTAATTTGAAATAAAGGAATAGTTATATGAAAATCAACAAAATATTTGCAGGCATTGTAGCGGGAACAGTAGCCCTTGCCGGGTTCACTGGTTGCAACGATGAGGAATTCCTCAAGGAGCACTCCTACAACTACGATGACAACTCATTCTACAACACGGAATCGGACATCGTAATGGCTCTGAACCCGTGCTATAACACCGTAGAGTACCTTATGTTGGGTGAGCCGCACGGCACACACTCCTATGCTATCACAGGTATGGGAATGGACACATTCTCAGCCACCGGATCGACATCGACCTTCGGTAACTGGGACATCAATGCCGACAACGGTATCTCCCGTCACTGGTTCGACAATGTCTATACCCTTGTAAACAAGGCGAACACGGTGATCGATATGATCGACGAGCGTTCGAACATTGTCTATTCCACCGACACAAAGAAGGATGAGCTTAGAGCAGAGGCCGTGTTCCTCAGGGGCTGGGCCTACAGGGTTCTGGCCGGAATGTTCGGTAATGTAGTAATCCTTGAGCACCGCACGACAGAGGCCAACTATGGCTACACTCCTAACACACGTCAGGAGGTATGGGAGTTTGTCAAGAGCGACTTCACCTGGGCGTCAGAACACCTTCCACAGGTTGCCCGTCTTACCGGAACCGCCACAAAGGCTGCCGCTGACGTTTACCTTGCCGAGGTAAATCTTGCCCTTGGTGATTTCAAAGGCGCCGAAGAGGCCGCGACACGCGTGATCAACGGAACAGACGGAAGCTACTCTATTATGAAGACCCGTTTCGGTTCACGTAAGGACGAGGCTACAGACCGCTACGGCAACACCCTGAATCCTTATTGGGATCTTTTCCGTCAGGCCTGGGGACGTGACGCCAGCGGCAATGCCGTCAAGAAGGCAGACATCGACAACCCAAGCAGCGCTGAGAACAAAGAGGCCATCTGGGTCGTACAGTACAACTACGGAACCTACTCCACCGGTGGTGGTGGTGACGGCTGGTGGCGTGTAAGAAGCCTCTGCACCGAGGCCAACTGGCTTCCTAATGTCATTATGGGAACACAGACAACACGCAGCTACAAGGTTTGCTCTGACGAGGCCGGAACCAATCCGCTCAAGAACAAGGCTGGCGAAGACAGTACCTACACATTCTACTTCTACGGTGACGACGCAGCCACATTCGCACCTGGCTCTGCCGCCACATCAGCCTACTCTCCAATCCTTCCTAACCGTAAGCTCGCCAACATCGCACAGGACACCATCGGTGGTAGAGTGGCTTACATCGGAACCACCTGCATCCCTGTCGAGTACGTTTACAATGCCGGCGAGTTTGTGGAGGACGGTCTTTGGGACGATCCTAACGACTTCCGTGGATCTGAGGTTATGATGCAGAAGAACTTCTACCTCCCTGGAGGCGAAGGATGGCTTCAGGCCAAGAAAGAGATGTACGAAAGATCCAAGACCTTCCCTGGCCCTGGAGCTAACACAGAAGAAAAGAAGAACGCCTACAAGGTCAACGCCAGCGACACGACTATGCTCTGGCCTCGTCTCTGGAAGTTCTCTGACGACGTGCATCCTGACTTTGCCACAAACGGCAACAAGGCTTACGATGTAGACTGGTATATGATCCGTGTTCCGGAGGCTTACCTGCTCCGAGCCGAGGCCTATCTCGCACAGGGCAACACTCAGGCGGCAGCCGATGACATCAACGAGGTAAGGGCGCGCGCCAATGCCAAACCTTGCTCAGCAAGCGATGTTGACATCGACTACATCCTTGACGAGCGTACTCGTGAGTTCTTCGGAGAGGAGCATCGTATGATTACTCTCAACCGTCTGTCCTGCAACCCTAACTGCGGATCTTATGTCACAAGCAAGTATCCTACTCAGGACGCCCTTACTTCAAACACCGCCTACGCCCGTGTTCAGAAGTATGGATTCGGATTCGAGAATATGGCCAACAACCCAAGGGAGACCTACGTGGACAAGTATGGAAAGACAAGACATCGCTCAGCCTTCCATCCTTGGAACTATCAGTTCCCTATCCCTACTCAGGTTATCCAGTCTAACAACAAGGTTGAATATCCTCAGAACCCTGGCTATTAATAGTCTATAAATCAATCAGAGAGGAGGTGCGGGGAGTTTTCCGCACCTCCTTTTGATTTATGTACGCAATATTCAATATTAAAGAAATGAGAACATTCTTCACAGGGATTCTGCTCGCAGGCCTAATGATGATTTGCGGCTGCGAACGAGAGTGCCAAATAACCAAAAGAGCCAAGCGGCAGTTACCTGTCTCTCTTGAATACGGATTGAGTAAATTCGTGAACGGATTCAGCGATCCCAAAATCGAGGATCTGAAAATAGTCTATGAGAACGACAGCATCTGCCTTCTTCAGTTCACGGCTGCCTTCAAAGACACGTCGAACGCCACCAGAAGGTTGGATTTCAGGTACATCTACCTATACGACAGGTTTATGAGTATGGCTGAGAAAAGACCGGTGTTCAACGAGGATTTCCGCAACATACTTTGCCTCCCCGACGAACTGATAAAACAGAGCAGAGAGGAGGTAAAGAAAAATAAGGAAGTCGTGTACAACGACTTTATCGGGACAACATTTCCCGTAAAGACCCCTTTTGACAAATAACCGGACTACCTTACAGCCACATCCGTACCGGGCGTGTCTCGAAGGGCGGTGGCGATGTCGTGGGGATTGACTGTGGCCTTGCGTTCCATCAGTTCGGGAAGGTTGTAGGAATTCATCTGGGACTCGTAGTACTCCAGAGGGTCTCTCTGAGGGAGAAGGAAAGGTTTGGAAGCCTTGCCGTCACCGTCGATGTGGCAGATGAAAGGCCTTGTGTGAAGGCCGTCCAGACGACGGCTGCTGAAGACCAGCCAACGGCTGTTGCCGCTCCACGAATGGTAGCTGTCCACATCGTCGGAATTGGCTGCGTCAAGCGGGAATATCTCACCGGACGAAAGATCCGCGGCCCAGAGGTCGGCGTCCTTGTGCCAGATTGAGAAGTTGCCATATTCACAAAGAGTGAAGACAAGGAATCTGCCGTCAGGGGATATTCTTGGAAATGAGACGCTTCTGTCGTTCGCCGCTCCGTTGTAGAGCGTGTCCACCGCATCGCCGAACGTGGCGCTCTCGGGGTCGAAGTCAATGCGGCAGAGGCTGTACTTGACTTTTGAATATTCATCTGGCATCGGCGAGACCGCCTTGGCAGAGCAGAAGTAAAGGCTACGTCCGTCTGGCGAGAAGGTCGGGAAGGTCTCGAACGAGTCCTCAGAGCGGGTCAGCGCCGACCAGAAGATCTCGTGGCTCTCCACGTCATAGACTACCACGTCAGATTCGGAGTCATAGACCTCGATGCGGTTCTCATTGTGGCTGAAGAAGTTCTGGTTCGTCTTGTTGACCGAGAAAGCGACATATTTCCCCGAAGGATGCCAGTAGGGGTAGACAAGGGCACTGATGGTGGAATCGGTCTTGGTGTTCAGTTTCTCGACCTTGTCATTCAGGATCATCGCTGTCCCGCCGAACTCGGATCTCGCATGGAAAAGCATTCTGGAGGGATCCCTCTGGCAATAGGTGTGACAGTTGACGCAGTTGCCTCCGGTCAGCGAATTTTCGAAAACAGCGGTCTGTGAATATGTCTCCATACACCTCTGGTAAATCCCCATCTTCTTCCAAGCCTGATAGCCGGGAGGGATGAGCCTGTAGGAGAGGTACGGATCGATCTCGTCCGGCGACACGCTGATTGTGAACGGCTTGAGCGACACCCACTTCTCCCCTCTCTTGACTGCGACGGTGAGTGTGATGTCATCCCCCGAGTTCTCGGCCATAAGACTTTTCCAGGTCCTCGAAGGGAAAGAGAAAAGGCCTTTCTTTCCCTTTATCTGACGGTCTCCGGACTTGCCGCTGACAATCAAAACCGCCGGCTCGTCCGAACCGACATAAGAGAAATTAAGAGGAGCGATGTTGACAGGAACTGTCACCCCGGCGTAGTCCGGAAAGATTTCCGGAGTGTCCTCAGATGTTTCGGAAACGCTGACTTTTCTGCCGCAAGAAACGACAAGAAGCAATGTCAGAGCCAATGATGTCAAACGTATGGTTTTCATTAGTTTTCAGAGATTTGAGTGAACAGAAGATAGTACCAGAACGTGTTCCTGAAAGAAGACAGAGAGGATTTCGGATCAGAACTCCGCAAGGCTTTGCCGTACCTCTCCTTGAAGGATTGAAATCCGGCAAGGCTTTCTGAGGTGACTCCGTGCGCCAGACACCAGTCTAAATTATAGGACTGACGACGCGCGACCTCCTCGGCAGGCATTCCGTGGCTGGCGGCGAAGTCCACATCCATCGTCCCGTAATAGTCCGAATAGAAAAGCAGACATTCCTGAACCGGAGCCGGAAGCTCACGCAGCGCCGGATCTCCGTAATGCTTCGCCACAAACTCCACGACATTGTCCATATCCTTGGCCAGCAGGAGATAAGAGAGAGCATATTCCATCGCCATCCGGTCAGACGGATTGGCATCGACTATTCTGAACAGGTCGTCCATCGGGTTGGTGTAGAGCACGAAAGCGTCCTCGCACTGAAGATCACGCCTTCCGTTTCCGAGCAGCTCATCATTCATAACCGCCTCGTCATCACCTAAGAAACGTCTCTGAGAAGTTGCCCATTCGGAATGTCCCAATGACTTTTCCATCAGCCTTATGTACTTCCCCGCCGTGGCATACGACCCTCTCATCAGGTCTATCTGAAGCACCATCCGCAGCATCGACGGGACGTGGTCTCCAAAGGCTTGGTCGGCGTTGAAGGCCGTGCTCTGCGCCGCCGCCATATTCCCCATCGCAAAGAGTACCCTGCTGAGCCTCAGCAAGTCGATGTCGTTCTGGGATTTCACGTCGCAGATCAGCGAAAGCGGCCCGTTCTGACGGTACTTGAAAAGATCCTCGACAAGGAACCCCTTTCGAGCCAATGCGAGATTCCTGTAATTAGCCTCGGCTTGCGACCGTACGTCATTACCGTACAGTTTGAGGATTCTGTCCCAGTCCTCGTTCGTGGCAAGGCACTCCAGCCTGTAGAGCCTCGTCTTCGCGTCAGACTTGTAAGCGTCGGTGAACGACACGAGCGACAAGATGACCACAACCGCGCACAGAACGCTCACACCGACCTTCGCCACGCCCCCCTTCACTATGATCCTGCGGGAAACGGCGGCGATGAATATGCACACGGACAGCATCACCCAGCTGACGAACTGAATCTCCGGCATCTTCAGGATGTCTAATTCGTAGTACATCCTCGGCGTGAACGCGTCAAGAATGGTGGCGATCTGCCCAGAGTGAATCATCAAAAGTCCAAGAGCGATGTTCAGCACGGGATAAACAACTGAGAGCAAAGCGTTTCTGCGTTTTACGAATATATCGAACAGCAGCGCCCGCACGGCGAACAGCAGAGCCACCGACCCTGCTAAAAAGAAAAGCCCGACCGTCATAGCGCAGCCCGCTATCAGCGGGACACGGTCGCTTTTGATCTTGGAATATTCCATCAGGCAGAAGACCGCCGCGACGTAGGCGATAAGCCCTTGATAAAAACTGTAGTAGTCCAGCAACGACACCGCTAAGAACACCGACGGCAACAGACATAGCGGGAATATTCCCCACACCACCGGCCTCCGAGATTCCCCCTCCGGTCGCTGTGGTTCGACCGGTTGGTGAGCCTGTCGAACCACACCAACCTGTCGAAGCGACTGAGCCTGCCCAAGCGCCCCGTCTCCATATTCAGCAAATCGTCCCCCCGTACAGGCGGTCCGCTCCATTATCCTCCAGACCATCCAGGCGTTCAGCCCAAGTGTCACAAGCGTGACCGCAGGCCCGACCCAGCCAACAGTGAAGAACTGCACTAAAAACTTAGCGATAAGTTCCGCAAGCCCCCCAGGATGAAGCAGAATGCCTTTGATGTACGTCCAGTCAAAGAGAAACATCTCCTGATGCCCTCTGAAAAGCAGCACCCACTTCTGAGAGGAGCAAAAGTAGAAGGCGAAAAAGGCAGCGCAGACAAAGCCTACGAGCGCAAGAATGAGATTGTTATACTTAACCCGCTTCATACTCCGGTGATAAATGATCCAAGGAGTACAAAGATAATGATTTTACAGTTACAATCGGCCTACGAAAAGCGTGAACCAACCGTCCAGACAGACCTTAAACTATGCGCCCGACTCCCTCCAGTTCTAAAAGCAGTTCCGGACGGCACACATCGGCCACGAGAAAATGCGTCGGAACATCCTTGAAATGATCCGAGAACACACCCTTGACGCATTTCAAATCCTCCGGACGGCGAACATAGACCCGAATCATCTCAAAGTCAAAAGCTTCACATCCAGAGGCGATGTTCTCCGGAGACACTAAACTCTCCACGACATCAATCGCCCCGTGAGCCTGCGCCACAGGATCCTCGGAGAAATCGCTGCTTTCCCCCCTTATCGCCGCGGTCCCCGACACGAACATCACATTCCCAAGAAGCCTTCCCCTCTCAAACTTAGGGGTGGTGCGGACACTTTCCTTCCCGGAGGCAAGAACCTTTTCTGAATATCTGTGAGCGGGAATCTGCAACGGGTTGTCAACAGGCTTGGACACCCCATCGAATCCCTTCACCGCATACACAGAAACCATAACCCCTCCGGCGTCACAGCCTATCCCTGTCGCCGCCGGGTACCCGTCCGACCAATCGGCTCCGGCATAGAAAGCGGATCTCGCATCATTGAACAACTGATAGTTCTGAACTCCCCCGTTCACGGCGGTGATGCTCTCGATGTAGTTCCATTGGCGGACGATTTGCGAGACCGCAAAGCCCTCGGTGTCAAGTACATCCTTGATTCGGGCGAACACCTTGCGGGATTGCTCCCCGGTGTCTGCGGCCAACGGGAAACCAATGGCCCCGGTAAGAAGCTCGGAGCATTCTCCGGAGCGAATGACAAGATAGTCACCGTGCCTTTCGACCTCCCCGACATCCTTCAAGTAAACAACCTCGGCCACAAGCCGGCCTTCCATCGGCCTCTGCGCCACAAGGCTGACCAGCGGACATTCCGGAAACGCTGCGGATGTCATAGAACGAAGAATCCTGTCACACGACAGGTAGGCCTCCGTCCCCGAGGCGGCGAAGAAGTAGACGACACTGACAGGGACATATTCATTGCCGATCCTGCCGAGAACATCGCCGCACTGGCGCTCCAGACTTCCATCCTCAGAAGAGGTGATTATTCTTGTGAACTTTTCAGTCATTGAGTGATGTTTTGCTCCGCAGGCAAATTTCGTCATTTTCTATGGAATTATGCCAAAAATAAAACCCTATGCGACAGAAAAAACGATTATCTTTGTAAGATTGAAATAAAACCACAACGACGAATGAAGAAAATTCTGCTTGCCGTCGCCTGCTGCGCGATGACACTTCTCGCCCAGGCGAATCCGACGCACAAAGTGAAGATCAATGATGGCCTCACGGTCAGTGTAGAGGCATGCTCAGGGAGCATATTCAGGATCAAGGTGTCTCCGAGGAAGGATTTCACCGAGTCCCTGATGGAGCGCTACGAGCTCATCAAGACCGACTGGAGTGAGGTCAAGACCGACATTTCCGACAAGGGAGGAGTCTGGACGCTGAAGACTCCGGAATATTCATTGGCCATCAACAAGAAGACGGGAGTGATGACCGTGAAGGATGCCAAAGGCGGGAAGGTGATCCGTGAGGTTAGGTTCCTGCCTGAAAAGGAAGGGCTCTGCGGCGAGATGAGGTCATTCATCAACGAGAAATACGCCGATCTGAAGGTCGCTGACAACGGCGGAGGCATCATCGGCGACGACAACGGGAAATTCGGAGAGGTTGACAAGCACGAGATTCCGGCTGCGGACGCGGTCAGCATCCTCAGCTTCAGCATGGAGGACGGCGAGCGCTTCTACGGCGGCGGCAGCACCAGCCGCGACCACATCCAGCACAGGGGCGAATTCCTCAGGATGTGGACGACCTACCAGCAGACCGAGATACCGATGCCGTTCATGATGAGCTCGCGCGGCTGGGGCGTTTACAACAACTCGACCCGCAAAAGTTTCTTCGACATCGGTAACCAGCAGAAGAGCAAGTTCAACATTATCAACACCTTCGACGAGGCAGACTTCTTCCTGATGATGGGCAAGGACATGCCTGCCATCCTTAATGAATATACCCTCGTCACGGGCCGTACCTATGTCCTGCCGAAATGGGCCTACGGACTCTGCTTCGGACCGAACATGCGCGAGGAGCAGTTCGACATTCTGAACGATGCCGTGCGCTTCCGTCAGTTCGACGTGCCTTGCGACGTGTTCTGGCTTGAGCCTCAGTGGATGGAGAAGCGCTACGACTTCTCGACCAAGAAGAAATGGAACTACGACAGGTTCTCTCCGGAGCCTTATTGGCTTCAGGATCAGTACCCTAAGACGATGCACAACCGCCTCTTCATCGGCAAGCTGCGCTCCATGGGCTTCCACCTCGGACTCTGGCTCTGCGAGGAGTATGACCTCAGCATCCAGGAGGAGGACATTATCGCCGAGCGCACGGGCGGCAAGCTTTCCGGCCAGGAGCATTGGATGGATCACCTGACCGTGTTCATGGATCAGGGTGTTGAGGGATTCAAGCTGGATCCTGCCCGAACGATCGACAACCACACGAACTGGGAATATTACAACGGACGCACCGACAAGGAGATGCACAACCTCAACCAGGTTCTTCTCCCGAAGCAGATGCGCGAGCTTGGCCGCAAGTACAACGGCAAGCGCACATGGCATCACTACTGCGGAGGCTGGTC
>OICN01000438.1_pt1 | contig 14523 bp, 12 predicted proteins | sample 1581301 | NCBI WGS metagenome assembly OICN01 (sample SAMEA3882557, study PRJEB24775) | human gut metagenome | biome: human-associated habitat; feature: intestine environment; material: feces | place: Netherlands | collected 2009/2010
TTGCGCTTGCCGAGCGTGTAACGGTTATCGACCCCAAGAATATAAACATTGCCAAAAAGGCAATCAGAAAGGGATTTGAGTTCCAGAAGAACAAGCAGGGCTTCTCTATAATCGAGGTTCTTTCTACTTGTCCTACAAACTGGGGTAAAACTCCGATAGAGGCGCTTGACAGAGTCCGCACAGAGATGATTCCTTACTATCCTTTAGGTGTATTCAAGAAGGGTGCGATAAGATGACAAACGAAATTCTTCTTGCCGGATTCGGCGGACAGGGCATACTGTTTATGGGAAAAATGCTCGCATATTTCGGACTTTACGAGAACAAGGAAGTTTCGTGGCTTCCTTCCTACGGTCCCGAGATGCGTGGCGGTACCGCAAACTGTACAGTAAAAGTTAGCGAAAAGCTGATCGCCAGCCCGATCTCCAAACATCCGGATATTCTTTTTACCATGAATACCCCTGCCATTGACAAATTTGAAGAGAGATTAAAACCAGGCGGACTCCTTCTGGTAAATTCCTCTATTGTTCCGGAAGACCGTAAATACAGAGACGATATTAAAATTATAAAAATTCCTGCAACAGACATTGCGGCAGAAGTCAGAAATCCAAAAGGTGCGAACCTTGTCATGCTTGGAGCACTGGCTGCCAACAGCGACCTGTTCTCAGTAGAATATATGGAATCCGCTATCGTTTCTTTCTTTGAAAAAAAAGGAAAAGGCAAATACAATGAGAAAAATGTAGCTTGCTATCGAAGAGGAGTAGCCGGTAAATAAGATCAGGAGGTGACTGATATATGAATCTTACCAAGTTGTTAAAACCAAAATCAGTTGCTGTTATCGGCGCAAGTGAAAAAGAAGGTTTTGGTGGAGATGTATGCCGTAATACTCTCAGCTATGTAGAAGACATGAGCAGAGTATACTTTGTACATCCGAAAAGAGAAAGTGTATTTGGAGTTCCCTGCTATAAGAGTATTTCCGATATACCGGATACCATTGATATGATGGTGATCTGTACTTCACAGAAAACAGTCATTCCGCTTCTGAAAGAAGGAGCAGCCAAGGGTGTTGGCGGAGCCGTTGTTTTTGCCAGCGGATATGGCGAGATCGGAACAGATGAAGGCAGGAAAAATGAGGCGGAACTGATCGCAGCAGCAAAAGAACTGGACATTGCAGTCATGGGACCAAATTGTGCCGGATTTGTAAATTACATTGATAATGTGCAGGCTTTCGCTTTTATTTCTGCGAAGAGAGACCGAAAAGGAAGTGTTGGCGTTGTTTCACAGAGCGGCCAGCTGTGCCTTTCCATGATGGATGATCCCGGAATGCGTTTTTCCTACAGTATTTCAGCCGGAAACGGAAAGATTGTCCAGATGGAAGACTATATGGACTTCCTTGTAGAAGATGAAGATACAAAAGTTGTCAGTGTTTATATCGAGGGTGTAAAAAATGCGGCAAAATTTGCAGATGTTCTGAAAAAAGCAGCTGCGAAAAAGAAACCTGTAGTCATTCTCAAAGCAGGAAGAAGTGCCAAAGGCGGAGCAATCGCAGCTTCCCATACAGGAAGTCTCTCAGGTTCCGATGCATCCTTTGATGCAGTTCTGAAAAAATTCGGAGCGATCCGTGTGGATGATCTGGAAGAACTGATTGCCACTTCACTGATGCTTGCCACACTGAATCGTTATCCGAAGAAGGCTGTTTTTGCATCCATGAACCTTTCCGGAGGCGAGACCGGAATCTGTGCGGATGTAGGAAGTCTTAACGGAATCGAATATCCGGATTTTGCACCGGAAACTCTTGCAAAACTGAAAGAACAGCTTCCATCCTATGCATCTCCGAATAATCCGCTGGATATGACAGCCAGTCTTTCCTACGATGCAGATCTGTATGCAGAAGCATTGCGTACAGTCATGGATGATCCAAATATTGAGATGGTACTGATCGGCTATACTCTGCTTCTTGAAGTGGCAGATCCTGCGATTCACTATATGTATCAGGGAATTGAAAAAGTTGTACGGGAAAAAGGCAAGAACTGCAAACCGATTGCCATGATACCGTTTGCAGAAAACACCAGAAACCCGGAATACCAGGAAAAACTCTTCAAGATCGGAGTGCCGATTCTCCCTCCTCCGGTATATGCATTTAAGATTCTCCGTCATCTGGCTGATTTTATTTCCTATACTTCCGAAGGAAAAACACTGGAACTTTCTGCCGGAGCACCAGTTGGCAAGGAGACCTTTGCACTGTCTGAGCATGACAGCAAGATGGAACTTGCAGATTTTGGCGTAGATATTCCAAAAGAAGTCATTGCAAAAACAGTGGAAGAAGCAGCTGCGTTTGCAGAAAGTGCTGATTGCCCGCTGGCTATGAAAGTAGAATCCGCAGACATCCTGCATAAGAGTGATGTTGGCGGTGTAAAACTCAATATCCGTGGAAAAGAAGCAGCTGTAAAAGCTTATGAGGAGATCATGAATAATGTAACGGGTGCGAGACCGGATGCGAAGATCAACGGAATCCTTATGGTTCCCATGCTGAAACCTGGCGTGGAAATGATCATCGGAGTAAACAACGATCCACAGTTTGGTCCTATGATCATGGTAGGAATGGGCGGTGTGTTTGTAGAGGTATTTAAAGATGTGGCTTTATATCCGGCTCCACTGTGTGAAGAGGAAGCTCTGGATATGCTGAAATCACTGAAATCCTACAAACTCCTCAACGGCTACAGAGGAAACGCAAAATGCGATATTCCGGCATTGTGCAAAACCATCGCGGGAATCAGCAGATACGCCAACGCAAATAAAGATACTCTGAAAGAGCTGGATATCAATCCACTGTTTGTATATCCGGAAGGCGAAGGTGTAGGCGTTGCCGATGCACTGATCGTAAAACATGTAAAATAATTATGGAACAGGAAGAGGGGCATTCACAGTCAATGCCCTTCTTCACTCTGGATATGTATCAGAAGAAGCTATCGAGAGACAACCTGGATAATGAGGTAGAATTGGAAAGGTGAAGCCTATGATAGAATTTACAAATGTTTCGAAATCCTATAAAGATAAACTGATCCTGCGGGATATCAATATGACATTTTCTTCCGGGGAATTTGTTGCCATCATTGGTTCCAGCGGATGTGGAAAAACAACCCTTCTGAAAATGATAAACAAACTTCTCCCCATGGACCGGGGAGATATTATCATTGACGGAAAATCCATCCGCGAGATCCCCGATATCAAATTAAGAAGAGAAATCGGGTATGTGGTACAGGAAGGCGGACTGTTTCCACATTTTACAGTAAAAGAGAATCTTGAAATTGTTCCCCAGCTTGAGGGACTGGAACCGGAAAAACGGGAACAGCGGATCAATGAACTCCTGGATATGGTAAATCTTGATCCCAAGCTGTACAGCAACAGCTATCCATGTCAGCTTTCCGGCGGACAGCGCCAGAGAGTGGGAGTTGCCAGGGCATTTGCCACAGATTCTGATCTGATCCTGATGGATGAGCCTTTTTCAGCGTTGGACCCACTTACAAGAGAAGAACTGCAGGACGAGATCGTCAAGCTGCAGAAGGAATACCAGAAAACTATTGTATTTGTCACCCATGATATGGATGAGGCTATCAAATGTGCAGACAAGATCTGCTTTATACAGAACGGAACTGTCATACAGTTCGATAAGACAGAAGAGATCCTGAGGCATCCGGCCAATGATTATGTGGAAAAATTCGTAGGAAAGAACCGTTTGTGGGGAAATCCGAAATATATACATGCATCTGACATTATGTGCAAAGAACCATACACACTTTCCAAAGACAGAACTGTGATACAGGCGCTTCAGGTTATGCGCCAGAATGCGATCAACAGTATTTTTATCACAGAGGGAAAATCCAGGGGATTTCTGGGAATCGTCTGGCTGGAAGACTTAAGCAAACTGGATGTGCAGCATATGTCCGCAAGTATCGGGGATATGATCTCATCCGATTATGTATCTGTTTATGAAGAAAGCTCTCTTCAGGAGATCATCGACGAGATCGATTACTATAAATCCGGAATCATTCCGGTACTGAACGAGCGCAGGGAACTGAAGGGGGCACTGACCAAGAGTATCCTTCTTTCGACACTCAGCAAACGTTACAAAAAAGAACAGGAGGGGTGACAGGTGAATACTTTTCTTGAAGTTTTTATGCAGAGAAGAGAAGAGCTGGTCCAGCTTCTTCTGGAACATATTCAGATGACTTCGGCAGCAGTACTGATTTCCATATGCATCGGTATTCCTCTTGGAATTTTTGTAACAAAAAACAAAAAGGCTTCGTCTATTGTGATCGGAATTGCAAATATCATGCAGTCTATCCCAAGTATAGGCCTTCTGGCTTTTCTGGTTCCTGTGGTGGGAATCGGACAGAAGCCGGCCATTATCATGGTTATCATTTATGCCCTGCTTCCGATCATAAAAAATACATATATCGGCATCACCGGTATCCAGCAGTCGGCCATTGAATCAGCCAGCAGCATCGGCCTGACAAAATGGAGGATTTTGTACAAAATACAGATTCCCATCGCAATGCCTTATATTATGGCAGGTGTGCGTATTTCAGCAGTAACAGCTGTTGGAACCGTTACCATTGCTGCTTTTGCAGGTGCGGGAGGTCTGGGATGGCTGATCAATCTGGGCTTAAATGCCAATGATGCGGATCTGGTACTTCTTGGTGCACTGCCTGCCTGTCTTCTGGCCCTGGTGGTAGATTTTGTTCTCGGAAAAGTGGAGAATGCACTGACTCCGGAAGGCCTGAAACCGGTAGACCAGATCACAAACCGTACAAAAGCAGAACGGAAAAGACGAACAGTTATGGCGGTCTGTCTTCTTGTCCTGATCCTGGTAGTTCCATGTTTCACTTCTGTATACAGTGTGTTCCAGAGAAAAGAAGAGAAAATCGTAATTGGCAGTGAGAACTTTACAGAAGCACTGATCCTGGGAAATATTTACAGCCAGCTGATCCAGGACCAGACAGATATCAAGGTTGAAGAGAAATTTAATCTTAACGGAACCATGATCACTATGTCCGCCATGGAGCGGGGAGATATCGACACATTTACCGATTACACAGGCGTGCTGATTTCCAACGTCCTGAAAGAAGAAATGTCTTCAGATTCGAAGGAAGTCTATGACAGAGTAAAAACAGGCATGGAAGAAAACTACAGCATGCAGGTATCCGATTCTCTGGGATTCAGTAATACCTATGTGTTTGCAGTCACTCCGGAGACAGCAGCGCAGTGTCATCTCACAAAGCTTTCCGAACTTCTGGCTCAGGCGGGCAGCCTGAAACTGGGCTGCACAACAGCATTTACCCAGCGTGAGGATCTTCTGCCCAAGCTAAAAAAAGAATTTCAGGTATCCTTTAAAGAAGTGAATGGTCTGGAAGGAAATATCCGTTATCAGGCACTCACATCTGGAAAAGTGGATGTGATCGATGCTTTTGAGACCGATGCCATACTGAAAAAGATGGATCTTGTGAAACTGGAAGATGATATCGAGTTTTTTCCGCCGTATCAGGCTGTGTCCATTACCAGGAATGAAACCCTGAAAAAATATCCGCAGCTTCAGGAAGTTATGGATATGATGGAAGGAGCTATCACCACAGAAGAGATGATGGATATGAATTACCAGGTAGATGTAGAGGGAAAAACTCCGAAAGAAACAGCTGTGGAATTTCTGAAAGAAAAAGGAATGATAGAATAAATTTTTAAGCGGTCTGAAATTAGGCCGCTTTTTTGGGAATATTTTGTGAAAATCGCACCTTGACATAAAGCCTTCCTCCGGGTGTATCATATGCAGTGTTAAAGGAGGTAGACTATTATGTTTGAGACATTACAGGAAAAGACAGAAGAGAAAGCAATGGTGCAGTTCCTTGAACGCTTTACAGATTATCCATTTCTGGTAAAGTTCAAGAATTCCGAGTATCATATCGGAGAGGGTGAACCTACATTTACGGTGAATTTTAAGAAAGCGATTCCTCTTGCAGATCTGATGAAAAGTACGTCCCTTGCGCTGGGCGAGGCGTATATGAGAGGGGATCTGGATATTGAGGGAAATCTTTATGAGGCACTGGATCATTTTCTGGGACAGATGGGGAAATTTTCTACCAATGAGTCTGCTCTGAAGAAGATCATGTTCAGCTCAACATCCAAGAAAAACCAGGAAAAGGAAGTAACCAGCCATTATGATATTGGCAATGATTTTTATAAATTATGGTTGGATGAGACGATGAGTTATTCCTGTGGATACTTTATTCATGAAGATGATACATTGTATCAGGCACAGGTAAATAAAGTTGATTATATTCTTAAGAAATTACATCTGGAAGAAGGCATGAGCCTTCTGGATATTGGCTGTGGCTGGGGTTTTCTGCTGATCGAGGCGGCGAAGAAGTATAAGATCCACGGTACCGGCATCACTTTAAGCCATGAGCAGTATGCGGAATTTCAGAGAAGGATCAAAGAGCAGGGACTGGAAGATTACCTTACCGTAGAGCTGATGGATTATCGTGATCTTCCCAAGAAAGAGTATCAGTTTGACCGTGTTGTCAGTGTTGGTATGCTGGAGCATGTTGGCCGTGACAATTATCAGCTGTTTCTTGATTGCGTGGAGAAAGTTCTGAAACCAGGTGGACTGTTCCTGCTTCATTTTATCAGTGCCCTGAAGGAGCACCCGGGTGATCCGTGGGTTAAGAAATATATTTTCCCGGGCGGAACCGTTCCGAGTTTACGTGAGATCCTGAACCATATGGCAGAGGATAATTTCCATACTCTGGATATCGAGAATCTCCGTCTGCATTACAATAAGACACTGCTTCACTGGGAAAAGAATTTCCGTGATAACATTGAAAAAGAGAAAACCATGTTTGACGAAGAATTTCTGCGTATGTGGGATCTCTACCTGTCTGCATGTGCGGCAACTTTCCATAATGGAATTATCGATCTTCATCAGATCCTTATGACAAAAGGAATCAACAACGATCTGCCAATGACACGGTGGTATTGATCTTCCCTTAAGCAAGATCAAAATCAGTATCCGAAAAATAACATATATGAATATAAAAACCTCCCGGAACAGTCAGCAGTTAAAAATGCTGTACTGTTCCGGGAGGTTTTTTATCATAACAGATTGCTTCGGAGAAATGAGAGACTGACATCATACCCCCGGTGCAAGGAGCAGCTTTTCAAAATCTTCCTCACACATAGGACGGTAATACAGGAATCCCTGGATCTCATCGCAGCCTTCTTTTTTCAGAAATTTGGCAATATCTTCTGTTTCCACACCTTCGCATACAATGGATTTTCCCATGCGTTTCAGCATATGGAAGACTTCCTGAAGAACGATCTTTGCATTTTCCGTAAGGGAATCGCCAAGGAATTTCCGATCGATCTTTACTTCATTGAACAGCAGATCTTTTAAGGTATTCAGGGAAGAATATCCGGAGCCGAAATCATCCATGGAAATCTGAATATTATGCTGCTTCAGGCCACGGATCACACGGTTGACGGCCTCGGTATTGTTTACATAGGTGGATTCCGTGATCTCAAAAGTAAGGCGTGAAGTGTCCACCTGATAGGTGCGGATCAGTTCGCAGATCTTTTTGACAAAATTTTCCGGTTCCTCAAAGTGCAGTGGAGAGACATTCAGGGAAATGCGAAAATCTGCCGGAAGCTGAATGGAAAATTTCTGAAGCCATCGGAAGGTTTTTTCATAAACATAATAATCCAGACTGATGATAAAACCATTCTGTTCAAATAATGGAATGTACACAGCCGGGGACCAGAGCGTTTTTTCGTCACGGAGCCAACGGACGAGGACTTCCGCACTGGAGATTTTTCCGTTGGTGGGAGATACTTTGGGCTGAAAATAAATCTGAAATTCTTCATTTTTCAGAGCCTGATGGAAGGAATGGAGAATTTCTGCCTGCATTTTTTCCTGCCGGTCAATTTCCCTTGAATAGATGCAGCAGGGCGGAATCATTTTTTTGGAGAGCCGCCTTGCCACATTTGCACAGGACAGTACGGTTTCCGGTGAGGTTTCGGCATCCGGGATAAAGCAGATTCCGGAGTTTGTGCGGAAGAAATTAACGTGGTAGGTATTGCGGATGCGCTGGCTGATCTGCTGATCAAGTTTTGCGATCTGGGACAGAAGCGCTTCACTGGTAAGGTCCGTAATATCTGCAATGCTGACAAATACATCGGAGAAAAAGCGGGTGGTAAGGATGGTAAAGGAAGCTCCTGCCAGCTCTTCATAGACAATATTCAGAATTTCGTCTCCAAGGGAATATCCGTATTTGTCATTGATGTAATGAAAATTTTCTATGTCTGTGGAGATCAGGGCGATGGAGAGGGAACTTCCGGTACTTTTCTGGATCTGCCGGATCTTTTCAGAAAGGGCTTCCGAAGAGATGGCAGGGATTACCGTATTGCGGGAATGGGTGGAAGGGGCAAGTTCCCGGATAGCAGCAATTTTCCTGCTGGCTTTGTCCTGGTACATTTTTTTGTCTGCGGCATTGATCAGATCTTCCATCATAAAATAGTGATTCTGGAAACTGACTTCATATCCGATGGCATAACTTAAAGGCAGTGTAGTTCTGGTGTTGTATTCCTGAACAAGGGAATCCAGTTTCTCTGCTATATGCTGAAGCTCGGAGAGGCTGGTGTTCTGCTGGATCAGGATGAACTCATCTCCGCCATAGCGGGCCAGAAAACTGTCAGAATCCAGGATCCGGGTGAGACAGTAGGTGAAGGTCTGGATAAATTCATCGCCTTTTTCATGTCCGTAAGTGTCATTGACATATTTCAGATTGTTCAGATCAAACATCATGACGCCAACGCCAAAAGTGCTTGGGCGGTTACTTAAGTCCTGAACCAGCTTTTCCAGGGATGTTTTGTTGTGGACACCGGTGATATCCCGAAATGCCTTTACGATAAGACGGGAGAGAAGTTCTCTCTGGATCAGGGAAAGCGCCAGGGTCACAACCAGAAGTGCCAGAACTGCTTCCATAAGATGAAGCATGGGATAGTAGGATACTTCCGGATCCTGAAGAAATTTCAGAAGATAAAGATCCATAATCAACAGGATCACAAGCGCAAGCAGGGTGCCTTCGCAAAGATGAAGTACACTTTTTTCTTTTTTCATGGGTAAAATAAGTCTCCTTGTTTATTGATAAATAAAATTGAGCAGGCTTTTTCAGACCTGCACGATGATCATTTTTGTAAAATCCTGACTGATACCGATTTTGCTTTCCTGTATGCGGACGATGTAAGAGCCGAGAAGGATCGATACGATCCGTACAGTTGCGCCTTCGATAAACCCCAGGGTTTCCAGATAATGGCGGTCCCCTTCATTCCCGCATATTTTCTGAATGATATAATCGGTGTTGATATCAGCTAAATTCAGTGGCATGATTCCTCCATAAAAAGCTGTATGTGAACAGTGAAAGCGGAAAGATATCCGCCAACATAAATTAGTTACAACTAACATTATAACGCGCAGAGATTTTGTGTCAATGGTTTTGGAAAAATAAGAAACATTTTGTCATACAGGACGACAGGTGAAGGTGTTTGTGTTATGATAAAAAAGCATAGAGAAGATCCAATGCAGATAAAAAATAAGTTTAGGAAGATAAGCGGGAATCCTCGGTAATTCAATTGCCGAGATGAAAGCGTAAACTGTGCATATCTGCACATTATAAGTAAAATATATTTATTTTTTTACTAAAAAATGCTGTATCCAGCTTTATTAAAAAAGAAAATATGTTCGGCATTTTATTGTGATATTCTTAATACTATGCTATACTATATGTATGAAGGAGAATCTTATACATTATCGCACTTGTGTGTGCAATATTAATTACCATATGGTATGGTCAGTGAAATACCGGCGGAAGATATTGAATGCGGAGATTGAAGCATATCTTCAGGAGCTGGTGCAGGAGATCGCAGCGGATAAAGGTTTTACCGTCCATTTGTTTGAATGCGGGGAAGGAGACCATGTGCACTGTTTTGTGTCTGCTCCTCCCAAATTATCCATAACTGCGATCGTGAAATATCTGAAAGGGATCACCGGCAGGAAATTATTCGAACGTTTTCCGGAAATAAGAGAACAGCTTTGGAAAGGAGAGCTGTGGAACCATTCCTATTATGTGGAAACGGTCGGGTCTGTGTCGGAAGAAAATATCCGCAGATATATTGAGCATCAGAGTAAAGCTTATTGAGATCATAGAGGTGGGAAATGCTGCTGTCAAAGAAAACATCCATAAAGGTCAGTCAGGAATATGCAAACGTCATCGGACATATGTGTTATGCGGCATCCAAGCTCTGGAATGTCTGTAATTACGAACGTCAGCATTACAAAGAAATGGGAATGGAGAAATACCCGGACTGGTATTATCAGAAAAAATCCCATAGAGAGGATCTGTGGTATAAACAGCTTCCATCTCAGACAGCCCAGGAAGTCTGCAAGCTGCTGGATAAAGCATGGAAATCTTTTTACGCCTTGAAAAGATCCGGAGGGATTGAGAATCCCAGACCACCGCGGTTTAAACAGGAAAGTATCCCCATTACCTATATGCAGATGGGAATTGTACATGAATGGGACACAGAAAAAGTCCGTCTGTCCCTTCCAAAAGCATTAAAAAGATATATGGAAGAAACGTATCAGATCCATGAGAACTTTCTTTATCTTGAAAATAAGATTTTCAGGGGCATGGATCAGATCAAACAGTTGCGGATCTACCCACCGGAAAAAGGTGAATGTAAAGTTATTGTTGTTTATGAGATTTCAGAGAGGGAAGAACTTTCGCAGAATGGACACTATCTGTCAGTTGATCTGGGACTTCATAATCTTATGACATGCTATGATTCCGGGAATGGGAATACATTTATCCTGGGCAGAAGATATCTTGCATTGGAAAGATATTTTCATAAAGAGATTGCAAGGGTGCAGGCACAATGGTATGGACAGCAGTCTGTGAAGGGAATAAAACATCCAGTCACATCAAAACATATTCGCAGATTATATCAGAAAAAGCAGAACTCGGTAACGGATTATCTACACAAGATCACAAGATACTTTGCAAAATACTGCCGTGAACAGGGAATTACCTGTGTTGTGGCAGGGGATATCCGGAATATCCGGAAAGGAAAAGACCTGGGACACAGAACAAACCAGAAGTTCCACAATCTGCCGTATAACAGGCTCTATAGCATGATGGAATATAAGCTTAAGATGTACGGGATCCGTTTTGTAAGACAGGAAGAAAGCTATACCAGCCAGTGCAGTCCGCTGTCACCAGAGGTGGAAAAAAGATATGCACAGCCATGCAACCGAAAACAAAGGGGACTGTACAGGGACAGAAACCGGAAGTATAACGCAGATGCTGTAGGTGCATATAACATCCTGAGAAAATATCTCTCCGTATCCGGAGAGAGAAAGGAACTGTCCGTAACCGGACTAAAAACGCCAGAAATAATAAAAGTAGCTGTATAGCTCTAAAGAGCAAACAGTAGTGGTGTCATGGACGCACCCTGAAAAGGCGGTATCCCGCCTTAATTCAGATGCTCTGGTAACTCAGTTGCCGAGTAGTTCACTGAATCTTTTCAGCATAATTCTTGTCTCCTTCCGTAAAGACTTGCCTTCTATTATATATCTGTATTTTAAAAAATAGCAATCAAAAACTCCTCTCAGGCGCTATGCATAATAATTTCAACAACATGCTGCTTATAGCAGGTATTGATAAATTTATATCATTCTGATGAAATATTATATTTCATTTTTCACGTTAATGATGTAAAATTATCAATGTAAATATCAGGGCATATTCGAATAATCATTTCTAAACTTTTTCAAATATGCTCCGGAAAGGAACTTTTATACTAATGAAAACCAAGATTCAGGATATGACCTCCGGTTCACCGGGACGGTTGATCATTCTTTTTGCAATTCCCCTGATGCTGGGAAATATCTGTCAGCAGCTTTATACAATGGTGGATACCATGGTTGTTGGCCAGGTTGCAGGTGTGGAGGCTCTTGCCGCACTGGGTGCTGTTGACTTTCTGATGTGGGTTGTCACAGGAATATCCACAGGACTCACTCAGGGATTTTCTATTCAACTCTCCCAGTATTATGGGGCAAAGGATTTCGAAAATCTGCGTAAATCTCTGGCTCACAGTTACCGGCTGACCGCATTCATCGCAGCCGGAGTATTGATTCTCAGCCAGTCATTTGCTTCGCTGGTATTAACAGGGCTGCATACACCTTCCAATATTATCGGAATGTCTCTGTTATATCTGCGCATCATTTTCTGTGGAATCCCCGCCACAGCAGCCTATAATATGTTTGCCTCTGCTCTAAGGGCTATGGGAAACAGTAAAACACCGCTGACCGCAATGATCATCGCATCTGTGCTGAATGTCTCACTGGACATCCTTTTTGTGGCAGGCTTCGGATGGGGTGTGGCAGGAGCAGCAATCGCAACTGTGATCGCACAGAGCTTCTCCGCTGTTTACTGTTTCCTGATTTTACGCAGAATTGATATCGTTCATCTGACCAGAGCAGATTTTATGCCTGCCTCCGGCATGAATGCCCGCCTGATGAAACTTGGTATTCCTGTTGTATTCCAGAATATCATCATCGGTGTGGGCGGTCTGGTAGTCCAGTATGTGATCAATGGCTACGGTTTCCTTTTTGTGGCAGGATTTACAGCTACAAACAAGCTTTATGGTCTGCTGGAAATGGCTGCTATTTCCTATGGATATGCCATCGTTACCTATGTGGGTCAGAATCTGGGAGCCGAAAAGATTGACAGGATCAGAAAAGGCGTCCGCAGCAGTATGCTGCTTTCCCTGCTTACCTCACTGATCATTTCTGCTGCCATGTTTTTATTTGGAAAAAATATTCTCTCACTTTTCATCTCAGGTGAACCGCAGCAGACACAGCAGGTACTGGCAATTGCTTTTAAATACCTTTCTATTATGGCTGCCATGCTCTGGGTTTTGTACTTTCTGTACGTGTACAGATCTGCACTTCAGGGGCTGGGAGATACCTTAATGCCTATGGTAAGTGGTATGGCTGAATTTGTCATGCGTATCAGTGCTGCACTGATCCTTCCCCATTTTATCGGACAGGACGGTATTTTCTTTGCAGAGATTGCAGCATGGAGCGGAGCCACTGTGATCTTATGCATCAGCTATTATGTACGGATGCATAAATATCATTAAAACAAAACAGGGAGCTGTCGGTAAATAACGTTTTTTAGAGCTGACAGCACCAAACAAAAATATCCTGACAGTTACAGAGCTTTCTGGCTCTGCAACTTGTTCAGGATATTTTTATTTTGATAAATACTTTCTGTTTTTGGCCGCAAAAAATCCTTGTTTGGATTTTTTCAGCCGCATTTTTTTCTAGGCAGTTTTTCCTTCAAATTTTCTCAGTTTTTCGTATAAAAAACGATGATATTTATTTATATTTCTTCCAATAGCATACAGCATGAATTCTTTATATACCTTATCTGCCGAACGGTAATTAAAACGCCGGAAGTTCTCATTTTCCTTTATATCTCCAAAATGTCCTTCCGTCTGAATGGAATGTGTCTGGCGTTTCAGGATCCCGCGTTCACTCTGGATATTGGCATGCGATCTTTCTTTCAGTTCCTCCCATTGTTCATTGATCTTCATGACTTTGTTCTTTTCGGCATCTTTCTCCGCATCATACTTATACAGACAACGCGCTTTATGTTCACATCCGCTGCAGTCTGCACAACCATATACCTCAAAGGTCTGTGTATATCCATCCTGCTCTTTGCTCTCTGTCCTGAGATGCCGCAGTTCACGTCCGTCATGGCAGATATAGAACTGTTCATCTTCAAAGATCCCTGTCCTCATGTTGTAATATTTACTGATATCTTCTGAATAAGCGCGTGTTTTTCGCTTTTCATGATCCTGCAGTTTTATATAACTGGATATTTCATTCCGTTTTAAATAAAGCAGATTTTTTTCACTACAGTACCCGCTGTCCGCAGTTACTTCTTCCAGAATACTCCCGAAAGCATTCTTATGTTTTTCAAGGACCGGGATCAGGGTATTATAATCGGTGCGGTCGCTGCTTACATATCCATGTACGATAAAATAATTCTCTACCGCGATCTGAACATTATATGCTGGCTTTAACTGTCCGTTCAGCATGTGATCTTCTTTCATACGCATAAAAGTTGCATCAGGATCTGTTTTGGAGTAGCTGTTTCTTTTGCCACAAATATGCAGCTTTTTGGTATATCCTTTCAGACGGTCAAGATAACTTTCTAATGTTTCAATACTCTTTTGTAAGGGAGATTTTCTCTTTCCTATGCCATGCACAAAATCAATATTTTCTTCCTGCTTTAATGCATACAGTTTTCTGCGCAATCGTTTTACATGCTTCATTTTAACTGTATCCCCATGAACAATCTGAATTCCATAGAGTTGCTCACATTCGTCAATAAAATCAGCAATTTTCAT
>OICN01000452.1_pt1 | contig 14356 bp, 9 predicted proteins | sample 1581301 | NCBI WGS metagenome assembly OICN01 (sample SAMEA3882557, study PRJEB24775) | human gut metagenome | biome: human-associated habitat; feature: intestine environment; material: feces | place: Netherlands | collected 2009/2010
TCCCCACTGAGAAACGCAGTGTGCCTCGTCCACCGCCAGCATAGATATTTTCACTGATGACGCCAGCGAAAGAAAAGAGCCTGTCATTAGCCGCTCAGGTGCAACATATATTATCTTGTACATACCACGGGCGGCATTGGATATCGCCATGTCGTATTGTGTCGCAGTCAGGGAGGAGTTAAGATACGCTGCTCTTACTCCTGACTGTATGAGGGAGTTCACCTGATCTTTCATAAGAGAAATGAGTGGTGAGACCACCACGGTTATCCCGTCAAACATCAGTGCAGGTATCTGATAGCACATGGATTTGCCTGCACCTGTTGGCATGACCCCAAGACAGTCACGTCCTGAAAGTATGCTGTCTATTATCTGCTCCTGACCGTTTCTGAACTGCGAATGTCCGAAAAAGTCACGGAGCACTGAATATTTATTGTGAAAATCTGTCATTTTATCCTTGCTTTCCATTGAATATATACCTCTATTATACTACCAACCGGCCGTTAAGTCAAACAGATATACAAAAGTTGCCGCCGTATTTTGTCACATCTTACATTCCGCCGCTATTGTAATTTTGATGATATTATGTTATAATTATTTGTGGTAATGACATTTAGAAAAGATAAAAAATTAACAAAATCCGAGGGAAGGAATGTCCGGCGGCAAGAGGGAAACTGCGGACATGGTGAAGATCATGGATAGGGAAAATAATTTGTGGCAAAGCTATTTCGGTGCTGCTTGGGGAAAAATATGCTCAATATGGCATAATATCGGCGGCTTTGTCGTAGACGAGAAAAATAATAAGGTGTATGCCGACGAGAATTGCAGGGCACTTATGGGCCTTGGTGAAAATGTTGACAGCAATAAGTTCAAGGATTTTATATCGCTTAACGGCGGAGGACATGACCTTGGTCTGCCTCTGCGTATGGAAATGCTGGATACCCCTGAGGGTGTGACGGCAGGCATAGTTTATCTGTCAAAGGAGCACTTTGCAACGGGCATACTTGAAGAGCTTGACGTTATTTCGCAGTCTGACCTTGTGAGGCTGCTTGACGGCATGACGAGCTCATCACTGCTTGCACTTGTAAGGTTTGAGGGTGCGGACAGGCTGCTTGATTCAGATTGCTGTATCGGTGCTGCACTGAAAGCGGCTGTTATGGCTCTGCCTGAAAACGCTGCTGCGGCATTTCATTCTGACGGTCAGTTCTGGATATATGTTCCACGCTTTGACGGCAAACCTGAAAGCTTTGCGGCGAACATACGAATGGCAGTGGAAGAATGTCAGCTGCCTGATGAATTCGGCGTAAGGTCTTTGGCTCGTCATTCAATGACCGTTACGGCAGGCATAAGCAGCGGCTTTGAAGTTCCTGCGAAACTCATGCACGCAGCAGGCTTTGCACTCTATGAGGCAAAGGCTAAGGGAGCAGGCAGCACTTGCTGTTTCACACCTGAAAAATATGCAAAGCAGAAGAGCGATATAGAGAACATCAGGGCTTTTTCAGAACTGCTTGACAAAAATCTGTTTACATATCATTTCCAGCCTATAGTCAGTGCATCAACAGGCGAGATAGTGGCTTATGAGGCTCTTATGAGAACAAAGGGCAACGTTTCTCTCAATCCGCTGCAAATACTTGACTGTGCCAAAAATTTCGGCAGACTTTACGATATAGAAAAAGCTACCCTGAAAAACACTCTTAAATATCTTAGCAAGCATCAGGCTGACTTTGAGAACCGCAGGTTATATGTAAATTCCATATCTTCTCATGTGCTTGATGATAATGACTTTTATGCTATTGTCAACGACTACGGCGAGCTGCTTGAAAAGGTCGTTATTGAAATGACAGAGCAGACGGAGATAATCGAGGACGACCTCGAAAGGATAAGGGTGCGTCTTGAAAAGAACAATATGAGCCTTGCTATTGATGATTACGGCACAGGCTATTCAAATACATCAAATCTTCTGAGATATGACCCTGAGGTGGTAAAGATAGACCGCTCGCTCATATCGGGTATCGACACGAACCCTAAGGCTCAGAAGATAGTTTCAAAAATGGTGGAATATTTCCATTCAAGCGGATATACTGCACTTGCAGAGGGCGTTGAAACAAGCGAAGAACTCAAGACCATGATAGATTTTGGCGTTGACCTTATTCAGGGATATTATGTTTCAAAGCCTAAGCCTGTGCTTATCCACGATATTTCGGAGAATATCCGTGAGGAGATAGTCGCTTTCAGTATAGAGGCTGGCGACAATGGCAAAAAGGTATATCATGCGGCGGATAATGAGCAGATAGACCTTACTAAGCTTGGCAAGAAAAATTATTCTGATATTTTCCTTGGTCCAGGTTCGTTCACACTTGTGGGCAAAAGTGAGGACAACAGTGCAGTGCCGCTTTCAGTTACCATTGGTAACGGCGTTGACTGCACGGTGCATCTTAAAAACGCATGGCTCACAACAGATGAGGACGCTCCTGTTATCAGGCTTGGTAAAGGTTCAAGGACTAAGATGATATTTACAGGCAGCAACCATATAGAAAACAAAGGAATTTTCGTTCCTGAAGGCACTGAGCTTGAGCTGTCAGGTTCAGGCGACCTGAGCGTAAGGTCAGAGTCGCAGGACTGCTATGCTATCGGCACAGACAGCAAGCAGCCATGCGGCAGGATAATCGTCGCAATGTCAGGTGCACTCGATATTGTCGCAAACGGCGGTAGGAGCGTCGGCATAGGAGGCGGCAGATGCTGCGGAAAAAGCGGCGTTGTCATCGCAGGTGGCGATATTTCAGTTAATTGCAGCGGCGACAGGTGCGTTGGCATAGGCAGCACTGACGGCGACGCTGATGTAAGTATCTCAAACTGCGGTTGTAGATTAAAGCTTGCAGCAGGAATGTCAGTGGGCGTAGGCTCGGTAAAGGGAAATGCGAATATAAATATTTTAGATTACAGCATGAGCTGCGTTCTGTCAGGCAATAATTTGACGGCAGTAGGCGTTCTGGAGGGCGGCACAGGAAATCTGCGTATCGCAAACGGCAGGATAAATGTGTCCATGAAAGGAAGAACGCTCAACTGTGTTGGCACAAGAGACGGTGCTATGAACTGTGACCTTGAGAACTCAGTCTTTACACTTTATTGCGAGGGCGGTTCTGTTTCAGGCGTTGGCGACAAGACGGGCAGCGGAAATGTGACGGCGAAAAGCTGTCAGTTTGATGTGCTGTTCCTGACAGGCGACGGCTGGGGCCTTGGCAGTCCTGACGGCGTGCTGACAGTCACAGACTGTAAAGATAATATCAAGATAAACGAATAAATCTTTTTAGTGCAGCAAAGCTGCCATATACGGAGGATCATGTGATGATTAATGATACTGCTAAACGCAGACGTATAAAAATAGGACTTTTGGTAAGTCACCTTGAAGACGATTTTGACGACGCAGTTGCAGAGGGTGCAATGATAGGTGCAGAGCAGTGTGACGCTGACCTTGTTATTTTCCCTGGAAGATATATAGACGGTTTATATGACGATAAGATAAGAACGGTGTATGAATATCAGTATAACACAATGTTCGATATGGCGGCTGCAAACAAGTTTGACGTTCTGCTGGTGCTTATCGGAACTCTCGGAACTTATCTTGATACAGAGCAGAAAGTTCAGTTTTTGAAAAAGTTCGCAGGCACTCCTGTTATAACTGTCACTGCCCATATAGACGGCTATCCTTGCATAATGCTTGATAACAGGACAGGCATGAAAGAAGTCATAGAGCACCTTATAAAAGTCCACGGCTGCAAGAAAATAGGCTTTATGAGCGGACCAAAGACCAGCGATGACGCTTTGGAAAGACTTGACGTATACAAGGAAACTATCGAGGAAAACGGTATTGCCTACAATGAGGGACGTGTGGCATATGGCAACTTCTCGAAGTTCTGCGTTGATGAAGTGGGCGAGCTTTTGGATAATAACCCTGACCTTGAGGCTATCGCTTTTGCAAACGATCAAATGGCTATAGCAGGCTACAGAGCCATGGAACAGCGTGGTATACGTCCAGGCAAGGATATCCTTGTGACGGGCTTTGACGACGACCCTGTGGCTGAGGAACTCAATCCGCACCTTACTACGGTAAAGGCTGACGCCTCCGAGCTTGGCTATTACGCTGTTTCTGAGGCTGTGAATTATGTTGTGAACAAGGTCATAGATAACGATAAGATACCGTCAGAAATGGTCAGGAGAAATTCATGCGGCTGTCAGGGCAATTTCAAGCTGAAAACTGCGACCTTTGAGAATATATCCAGCGACCCTGCTGCGTTCGCAAAGAAAATGGGACAGTTTTTGTTCAACAAATACAGTGCCAGCGAAACGACAGCAAAAATGCGTGAGGACTTTGTGAAGATAGTTTTTGCACTGGATAAATATGCAACTGATGAAAATATCGACAATGAGGCACAAAAGGACAGGATACTTGAAATGTTCTCCGACCTTGCAAGAGAGGAGTTTTTCAGCTTTGTGAGCGTTGATGTGCTCTATGCCTCTGTGGAGCATATACAGCAAAAGCTCATCTCACGTTTTGATAATATTGAGGAGCACCTGAAACTCAATCAGACCTTTGTGCAGATATATAAGATACTTGCCGAAAGAAATGCTAATTACTGCAAGGAAAAGCTTGAAGATAACGAGTTCCTTTCATGGCAGACAAACTCTATCACAAGGGATATGCTCGTGTTTGAAACTTATGATGACATGGCTTATGAAACGGTGGTGGATAAGCTTACAAGACTTCATATGGAGTCAAGCTATCTGTTCAGCTTTGAACCTGCTTTAGTTCACCTTAATACAGAAAGGTGGCAGCCGCCTGAGTATATGTATCTGAAAGCCTATCATAACGGCTCTGACGCTATCCAGCTGCCTCCAGAGGAGCAGGCTGTGAAGTATACGGAACTGCTTTCAAATAAGTTTCTGCCTTCTGACAGACGCTATACTCTTGTGGTGTCGCCGCTGTTTTCCAACGAGGAGCATTACGGAATACTTATGTGCGAAATGAAACACGAGTATTTCAACTATCTCCAGTCGGTGACTGTTCAGCTTTGTGCGGCTCTGAAGATAATCACCCTGATGAAACAGCAGGCGGTAACGCAGAAACAGCTGCAAAAGAGCCTTATCGAGATCAAGGAGAACAATGAACTTCTCCGTGACCTTTCAAGACAGGACGCTTTGACTGACTGCTATAACCGCAGGGGCTTTTTCGAGGAACTTCGTAAAAGGCTCAGCAATGATAAAAACGAGGGTGCAAAGGCTATCATGGTTTTTGCCGACCTTGACTGTCTGAAAACCATAAACGACAGGTTCGGTCATGAGGAGGGCGACTTCGCTATACGCTCTGCGGCAAAGATACTAAAACATTCTTTCGGCGACGCTGAGATAGTCGGACGTATCGGCGGCGATGAGTTCGTTGTGTGTGCTTTTCTTGACAACGCAGTCGATATCCCGTCCCTGAGAAATCATATCGAGGCTGTCACAAGAGAATATAATATGAAGTATGCCGCCGACAAGCCGTATATAATCCACACAAGCGTTGGCGTTTATCCTTTTGTTTGCAGTGCGACCCTTGAGATAGGCGAGCTGCTCAGCCATGCTGATATCCTGCTTTATGAGGAGAAAAAGCATAAGAGGAGCATACTTAAAAGCGATTATGAATAACATTTGCAGGCTGTCTGAAAAAGGCAGCCTGTTTTTTGTTTTTATGCTTGACAAAATATCATGGCTGTGATATAATAAAGCATATTTTACGAAAGGAGCGTCGGACGACATGAAAATCACAAGAATTTGGGTGAGCAGTTATTAAAACCGAATATCAGGCAGGTGCATTGGCACAAGCCGCTCCGACTCTTCCGTATAACGTTTTTGGTTACACGCCTGAGGGTGTGCTTTTTTTATGCCTGAAAAAGCCGAAGAGCGGCTTGACAACAGACATTAAGGAGTGATGAACATGGCAGAAATGGTTGACAACACAATAAAGAAAGACCGTGTGCTGCTGGCGGCGGTGGATACAGGTTCGTATGACGTGGAGCTTTCCCTTGACGAGCTTGAAGAGCTGACAGAAACAGCAGGCGGCGAGGTGATAGCAAGAGTAACACAGAAAAGGCCGTCCTTTGACAGCGGAACTTGCATAGGCTCAGGCAGGCTTGAAGAAATGGCTGAGATATGCAAAAACGAGGATATCGACAGGATAGTTTTCGACTGCGAACTGACAGCCACGCAGATAAGAAATATCGAGGACGTGTGCGGCGTTTTCACTATCGACAGAACTATGCTCATACTGGATATTTTCGCTCAGCGTGCAACGACCCGTGAGGGCAGATTGCAGGTAGAGATAGCACAGAATAAATACAGACTTCCAAGGCTTGCAGGCATGGGAACGAATATGTCACGTCTTGGCGGCGGAATAGGCACAAGAGGTCCTGGTGAATCAAAGCTTGAAACTGACAAGCGACACATCAGAACACGCATTGCGGCACTTTCAGACGAGCTAAAAGAGATAGAAAAACGCCGTGGACTTATGAGAAAACGCCGCAAAAAGGACGGAGTTCTCACAGCGGCGATAGTTGGCTATACAAACGTGGGAAAATCCACACTGCTCAATTATCTCACCGAGGCAGGCGTGCTTGCAGAGAACAAGCTTTTTGCGACACTTGAAACTACCTCAAGGGCTATCGAACTTCCGGACGGCAGGTCGGTGACGCTTATCGATACGGTAGGACTTATCAGACGTCTGCCGCACCAGCTTGTGGAGGCGTTCAAATCCACCCTTGAAGAGGCGGCAAGTGCGGACGTTATAATCCATGTGTGCGACGCCTCGGCAGATGACTGCGAGGAGCAGGCAAAAGTTACCCTTGAGCTGCTCAAAGAACTTGGCTGTGAGGGCATACCTGTGGTTACAGTGTTCAACAAGTGCGACAAAGTGCCTTATATAAACGAGCTTGACACCAACGGCGAGGCGGTGAAGATATCCGCCAAAAACGGCACCGGCATTGACAGTCTGCTGGCGGCGATACAAAAGGCTTTGCCTGAAAACAGCGTGAGATGCAGACTTCTTTTGCCTTTTGACAAGGCAGGTCTTGTGAACACCATAAGGCAGGAGGGCAGGATATTCAGCGAGGATTATACCGCCGAGGGCATCGCACTTGACGCTCTTGTGGATATCAAGGTCTATCACCTTGTGGAGGGCTATAAGGTGAAAAACGAAGAATAAAGTGTTTTGCAAACGTTAAAAAAATGTAAACTCACAGACAGAGCTATTGACAACTACTGCCTGTGAGAGTATAATGAACGTGGTTAGCAATAACAAATAAATCGAAAGGAAAAAACAGAATATGTCTACTGTTATCATGTTTGCAGTCTTTACATACTTCTTTATGAGCTTGAGCTACTTTTATGGCTACGAGTTTTTTTGGCGTGTGAAGAAAGCGACGAGATCAGAATAGGCGTATAGAGAAGTTTCTGTTTTTATATCTGCGTTTATTATAAGCCGTGGCTTTCTTGGAAAAGAATGTCACGGCTGTTTTTATTGCCTATACAAATTTGAATTTCGGAGGAAAGTAACATGATAATCGTATTGAAAAACAATTCACAGGAAAAACAGGTAGAAGAGCTTATGAACTGGCTCGACCAGTTCCACGTATCGACGAATCTGGTAGAGGGCGTTCATTCAAATGTTATCGGTCTTATCGGCGACACAACACAGATTGATATCGAGGCTGTTCAGGCTAAGGAGTGCGTTGAAAAGGTCCAGCGTGTGCAGGAGCCTTACAAGAACGCTAACAGAAAGTTCCACCCTGACAACACAGTTATAGACGTTGCCGGCAGAAAAATAGGCGGCGGAAAACTTCAGGTCATTGCAGGTCCTTGCTCTGTAGAAACTGAGGAGCAGGTCATCACAACTGCTATCGCTGTCAAGGAGGCAGGTGCGACAATGCTCAGAGGCGGTGCGTTCAAGCCAAGAACTTCACCATACTCATTCCAGGGACTTGGCAAAGAGGGTATCGACCTTCTTATTCAGGCAAGAAAGGTAACAGGTCTGCCTATCGTTACTGAGATCATGGATCTTTCTGATCTTGACTGCTTTGCAGACGTTGACGTTGTTCAGGTGGGTGCAAGAAATATGCAGAACTTCACACTGCTCAAGGCTCTCGGCAGAAGTGACAAGCCTGTTCTTCTCAAGAGAGGTCTTTCAGCAACTCTTCAGGAACTTCTTATGTCAGCCGAGTACATAATGTCTGAGGGTAATCAGAACGTTATCCTCTGCGAGAGAGGTATCCGTACTTTCGAGCCTGCAACAAGAAATACTCTTGACCTTTCAGCTGTTCCTCTTCTTCAGCAGAAAACACATCTTCCTATCACTATCGACCCTAGCCACGCTACCGGTATCGCATCACTGGTTGAGCCAATGGCACTTTGTGCTGTAACAGCAGGCTGTGACGCTCTTGAGATAGAGGTACACAATGACCCTAAGAACGCATTGAGCGACGGTGCACAGTCACTTACACCTGCACAGTTCGCTGAAACAATGAAGAAGATCAAGGCACTTTCTGAATTCATGGGCAAGCCTCTTGATGTAAACGAATAAACAAGACATTGAAAAAGAGGTGTTTTTGCACCTCTTTTTTCTTTACAAATATCCTGTTTTGTGGTATAATAATTTTAGGACTGTAAATTGATAAAGTACAAAGGAGGCAGAACGATGAAACTTGTGCTCAAACAAAGGCTGTTTTCATGGTTTGACAGCTATGACGTGTGCGACGAATATGGCAACGCAGTTTTTAGCGTAAAAGGCAGGCTCTCATGGGGTCACTTGCTGGAGGTATACGACAGCATGGGAAACAAAGTGGGCGTGCTAAAAGAAAAGGTGCTGAAATTTTTGCCGACCTTTGAGATATACATAGGCGGCGAGTACATGGGCTGCATAAAGAAAGAGTTCACCTTTTTCAAGCCTAAGTTCGACATAGACTTCTGCGGCTGGAGAGTGGACGGCGACATTTTCGGCTGGGACTATTCCGTTTACAGCGGTGCAGATGAGATAATGCGTGTATCAAAAGAGCTTTTGCACCTTACGGACACTTATGTTATAGACGTTTATGACGACGCCAATGCTTTGGCAGGTCTGCTCATTGCACTGGCGATAGACGCTGAGAAATGCTCTGACGGAAACTAGACATAGCACCACCAACTGAGTAAAAAATTGTACTGAAAGGGCTTGATATAAATGAAATTCAACTGCGAACTTAGAAGGGTCGTGGACGATTCTTACGATATAGAGATAGGCAGAAAATTGCAGGATACGCTTGTCAGCGACCTTAAAGGCGGTCTTGTGGGGAAGATAAAGAAATTTGCTGTTGTGACGGATTCTATCGTGGTGGATCTTTACGGCAGGGATATTTATGAAAGGCTCAATGCCGCAGGTTTCAAGGCTGAGCTTTTTGTGATACCTGAGGGAGAAAAGTCCAAAACAAGACCGATGAAAGAGTTTGTTGAGGACTCTATGCTTGAAAAAGGTTTTCGCCGTGACTGCTGCATAGTTGCTGTGGGCGGCGGCGTTGTCACTGACCTTGCAGGCTTTGTGGCTGGAACATACGGCAGAGGAGTGCCGTTCGTGAATTATGCTACCACGCTGCTGGCAGCGGCTGACGCATCTGTCGGCGGAAAAACTGCCGTTGATACGCCGCTTGCTACAAATCTTATAGGTCTGTTCAATCAGCCTAAAAAGGTGTATCTCGATATCGACACATGGAAAACTCTCCCTGAAAAGCAGCTTTCAAGCGGTCTTGCGGAAGCTATAAAGCATGGCTGCCTTGGGGATAAGGAGCTGTTTGAGTATCTTGAAAAGAACGTGGAAAAGGTGCTTGAATGTGACGGCGAGGCTTGTGAATATATCGCAAAGAAAAACTGCGAGGTCAAGTACAAGGTGGTAATGAAAGACGAGAGAGAGTCGGGTCTGAGAGAGGTGCTCAACCTTGGTCACACTGTTGGCAGAGCCATTGAAACGGTGTCAGACTATAGACTTTATCATGGCGAGGCTGTGGCTATCGGCATGGTGGCACAGGCAAGGCTCGGCGAAAAGTTTGGCTTTATATCCCATGAAAATGAAGTGCGTGTGGAAAAACTCCTTGAAAGAGCAAAGCTGCCTGTTGGCATACCTGACTATATTAACAGGGCAGAGCTTGTGAAAAAGCTTTATACAGATAAAAAAGTTCGTGACGGAAAGCTGAGGTTCGTTTTCCAGAAAGAGATAGGCGAAATGATGTGTTTCGGCGAAAATCAGTATGGCAAAGAGATAGCCGAAAAACAGATAGCCGATATAATCGCAGAGATGTAACGGAGGAAAGATATGAATATTACTGTATTTCCAACACAGCTCAGCGGACGTGTGACTGTACCGCCGTCAAAGAGCGTTGCACACAGAATGGTAATTGCCGCAGCATTGTCTGAGGGCACTTCTACCATAACGAATATCTATCCATCTGAGGACATACTTGCCACAATGAGCTGTATGCGTAAGCTTGGTGCGGAGATAGATTTCACAGGGGACAGGGCTGAGATAACAGGCATAAAAGATATTCCCGAAACAGCGGAGCTTGACTGTGGCGAAAGTGGTTCGACCCTGAGATTTCTTATACCTGTGGCTTGTGCACTGGGCGTGAAAACCACTTTCCAAGGCAGAGGCAGACTTCCTCAAAGACCTATAACTCCATATCTTGATGAGTTTCCAAAGCATGGCATAAGCTTTGAATATGACAACACCATGCCTTTTTCTGTGAACGGCAAGCTGACAGGGGGCAAATTCTATGTTGACGGCGGTATATCCTCTCAGTTTATCACGGGTCTGCTGTTTGCACTGCCGCTGCTCAAAGAGGACAGCGAGATAGTTCTCACATCTCATCTTGAGTCAAAACCATATGTTGACATCACCTTGGGCACGCTCAGAGATCATGGCTGTAAGACAGAGGAAACTGAGAACGGCTATTTTGTGAAAGGCGGTCAGCATTATGAGCCTTTCAGCGGAAAAGTTGAGGGTGATTACTCTCAGGCAGCTTTCTTTAAAGTGGCAAATACTCTCGGCAGCAGAATAGAAATAGCAGGGCTTGAAGAAAAATCTTTTCAGGGCGACAAAAAAATTGTTGAAATATGCGAAAAAATAGTGTATAATAAAAATGGCAGCTTGCAGCCTTTTGACCTTGACTGCTCTGATATACCGGACCTTGTGCCTATCTTGACGGTGCTTGGCTGTTTCTGCGAGGGTAAAAGCTATATAAGAAATGCCGCACGTCTTAGGATAAAGGAGTGTGACAGGCTTTCGGCTATCTCGCAGTGCCTTAACAAAATAGGCGGCAGAGTAAAAGAGCTTGATGACGGTCTTGAAATAGAGGGCGTTTTGGCACTTAACGGCGGAACTGTGGAGAGTTTCAATGACCACAGGATAGCAATGTCAATGGCGGTGGCTGCGACAAGATGCACTTCTCCTTTGAAGATAAAGGGAGCAGAGTGCGTCAGAAAATCATATCCCGATTTCTTTGAGGTATATGAGAGCATCGGCGGCGAGATAAGCAGAGAATCTTGATCTCAAGTACATAAATTTGTACAGTTTGTAATGTGTGGCTCGTCTGCCGTTATTTATACAGGCTTTATAAGCTGACAGGAGGAAGTAAAATGTCATCAACATGGAACAACAATATAGGCTTTACCGTTTTCGGAGAGAGCCATGGCCCTGCCATAGGCGTTGTTATGGACAATGTGCCGCCGGGAGAGTCTATCGACCTTGACAAGATATATCAGTTTATGGCAAGAAGAGCACCTAAGCAGAACAAGACCTCTACACAGAGGAAGGAAAAGGATATGCCGCAGATAATGTCGGGCTATTTCAATGGCAAGACTACGGGCACTCCTCTTTGTGCACTCATTGCCAATACAGATCAGCATTCGCAGGATTATTCAAATCTTTCAAAGCTTGCAAGACCTGGTCACGCTGACTATACAGGTGCACTGAGATACAGAGGCTTTAATGATGTTAGAGGCGGCGGACATTTTTCAGGCAGACTTACTGCACCCCTTTGCTTTGCAGGTGCGGTAGCAGGTCAGATACTTGAAAAAAGAGGCATCTATGTTGGTGCACATATTGCAGAAGTGCATGGCATAAAGGATAAGGCCTTCGACCCTATCAACACAACTAAGGACATGATAAGGGAAGTTCGTGGAAAGGAGTTCCCGACTATCATTGACGTTCAGGGCAACGAAATGATAAAGGAGATAGACAAGGCAAGAAAGGATAAGGACAGTGTTGGCGGCATTATAGAATGTATCGCCATAAACGTGCCGGCTGGTATCGGCTCGCCTATCTTTGACGGACTGGAGAACTCTATCGCTCAGCTTATTTTCGGTATCCCTGCGGTAAAGGGTCTTGAGTTTGGTGCAGGCTTTAAGGTCGCAGAAATGACAGGCTCAGAGAATAATGACGAGTTCTATGTAAATGACAAGGGACACGTTGTCACAAAGACGAACAATCATGGCGGAATACTCGGCGGCATAGCGTCAGGTATGCCTATCACACTGAGGGTGGCATTTAAGCCTACTCCGTCAATAGCAAGACCGCAGGCAACTGTGGATTATTCTGCAATGAAGAATGAAACGCTTGAAATAAAGGGCAGACACGACCCGTGCGTCGTTCCGAGAGCAGTGCCGTGTGTAGAGGCGGCTGTGAATATTGCTCTGCTCAATCATATGCTTGAATACCCAAATTTTTAAATAATTTTCCAAAGGAGGATTGATAGCTTGGTACAAAATCCTGAGGCTCATATTTCAGAGAATATGAAGAATATTTCTGACGTGTATGAGGTTCAAATATTATTGGCTTATTTTCTCGGTCAGATAAATCAGCTTTGTACGCCCAATCAGCTGACAGAGATAGCAACGGGCGAAGGCGTTGTGAATTATTTTGTGTACACTGAGGCTGTCAGCAGAATGTTGGAAAACGGTACGCTGGAGCTTGTGGAGATAGAGGGCACGAATTATTATCGGCTTACGGAAAAGGGACTTGACGGTGCGGAGAAGTTCAAGAAATTAGTGCCGAAAAGTTTCAGGGATAAGATATATGCGGCAGGGTTGAGGCTGTTTGTCAAGCTTAAAAATGATCGTGATATAAGCTTTGATATCAAGCCTGCAAAGCGTGGATACAACGTGCATTGCCGCTGTTGTGATGATGATATGGTGCTTATGGATATAACGCTTTATGCACCGGATCAGGAGCAGGCGAACTATATTAAATCGAAGATACAGATGAACCCTACAGATTTTTATTGCCGTGTGGTGGACTATATAATAGAGAATGAAGAATATGTTCCGTCGGCAGCAGAAGAAGAGGGAATGTTCTGAAAATAAAGGGCAGCCGATAGGCTGTCCTCTTTATCTTCACCATTCGACAACCTGCCCAAAAAGAACGAAAAAAGGCGAAATAAAATATAAAAAAGATAGAAGAGGGAAAAAGGGGTTGACAAAAGGATAAAAAGGTGATAAAATAAACAAGTCGCCTCGAGAGAGGGGATGAAAGAGAGCGAAACGAGAAAGCAAGAAGTTCGGGAGAACGAGGGAGCCAAAGGAGTAGCTTGAAAGCGAGTTCATAAAGAATTCGCAAAGAAAAGTCTTGACAAAGCTTAGCTGATATGATATAATAGATAAGCTGATTTAAGACAGCACATTAGAGATCACAAAGGAATCGAAAGTCAAAAAAACTTTTTTGAAAAAACTTCAGAAAAGGGGTTGACAAAAGATAAAAAGTGTGATATAATGTAAAAGTTGCACAACACGAAAGTGAAGAGCGACAAAGAACAGCATCTTGAAAATTGAACAAAGACGAAAAGTACGAAACCCTTGAGAGATTCTTTTGAGAGAAAGAATTAAAGGTCTAACATAAAGACGTAAAAGAAATGTACGTTCAGTGAAAAGAACTGAAACAGGATAACAAGAGCAGAGATGCTTTTGATATACAACTTTAATTAAGAGTTTGATCCTGGCTCAGGACGAACGCTGGCGGCACGCTTAACACATGCAAGTCGAACGAGAGAAGAAGAGCTTGCTTTTCTGATCTAGTGGCGGACGGGTGAGTAACACGTGAGCAATCTGCCTTTCAGAGGGGGATACCGATTGGAAACGATCGTTAATACCGCATAACATAACGGAACCGCATGATTTTGTTATCAAAGATTTATCGCTGAAAGATGAGCTCGCGTCTGATTAGCTAGTTGGTAAGGTAACGGCTTACCAAGGCGACGATCAGTAGCCGGACTGAGAGGTTGAACGGCCACATTGGGACTGAGACACGGCCCAGACT
>OICN01000453.1_pt1 | contig 14350 bp, 15 predicted proteins | sample 1581301 | NCBI WGS metagenome assembly OICN01 (sample SAMEA3882557, study PRJEB24775) | human gut metagenome | biome: human-associated habitat; feature: intestine environment; material: feces | place: Netherlands | collected 2009/2010
GCTTTTTCTTTTATTCTACTGCATTTTTGAATTTTGTGCAATTTATATATGAGGTTTGAGTTTTCAGATAGACCCTAGTGAAAAACAGGAGGTTTTATGAGAACAGGACTTACCAAGAAAGAAAAGACTACTGCCATCTATTTTGACGAGCTTGGCGATATGATCGAGGTGCAGACCAACAATACCGATCTGAAAAAGCGGCTGACCGCATTTGCGAAGAAGCACCCGGAGTGCTGCCACCAGATTGACGATGATGAGCAAGGTGGGCTGACCTTTGAAATTGAAAAAGGCAGACTGAGCTTCCGGGTTGCTTCACGAATATGCAGACGAACAGGCCGTACAAAAGCTGAAACGAGCGCAACAGCAGAAAATTCAGTCCGAACACACTCCCCCCCAATCAAAGAAAAAACGAATCGACTTTGAACGTTAAGCTACGATTAGATGCAACATTTTTTACGGACAAGAGAAATCGTCATAACACAATTAGCGAGGCCGGCCATGTGCGAACACTGGCCGGCCTCATAGCGTTATTCTATTTTCATCATACGGTAGCCCACACCAATATGTGTTTGAATATATTGTGGGGACTCCTCTGTTGGCTCCAGTTTTTTTCGCAATGTTGCCATAAATACCCGCAGGGAAGCCACATCGTTATCCCAACTGCGGCCCCAGATATTTTGTGTGATAAAGGTATGGGTCAGTACCTTGCCGACATTCTTGGACAGCAGACACAACAGCTTATACTCAATGGGTGTCAGGTGAAGTTCGTTTTCATCCAGATAAGCGCATCCCCCGGCATAATCCACCTTCAACTTACCATTCACAAATACAGAACTGGCAGTAAACATCTCTGCCGTCATCAGAGAGAGTCTTCGCTGCGTCACCCGAAGTCGTGCCAGCAGTTCTTCTACCGAAAAGGGCTTTGTCAAATAATCGTCCGCTCCGGCATCCAGCGCCTTGATTTTATCGTTATCCTCGCTTCGGGCGCTGATGACAATAATCGGAACATTGGACCAGGAGCGAACCGTCTGAATGACTTGAACGCCATCCATATCCGGCAAGCCCAAATCCAGTAAGATGATTTCAGGATTGTGCGATGTGGCCTCCATAATGGCTGCCGAGCCATTAGGTGCTACCACATAACGATAATCATTTGTTTTTAAAGTGGTCGTAATGAGATTTCGTACAGACGGGTCATCCTCAACCACTAATATCAAAGGTTTATTCATGAAGTTCTACCTCCTCTGCAGGTAATGTAAATTTAAAAGCTGTGCCATTTGGCTGATTGTCTGATACGGAAATCGTGCCGCCGTGGGCGGTCACAATGGACTTACAGAGGGACAGCCCCAATCCAAGGCTTCTGCGGCTGTCGACCACTTTATTGGCTCCACTATAAAACATATCGAAAATACGGGGTTTCTGCGCATCGGGAATCCCAGGGCCGTTGTCGGAAACGGAAACCGTGACCCATTGCTCTTTTTGATCGGTGTGTATTTCAATTACTGAACCGACAGGGGTATATTTGATGGCGTTGTCAACCAAATTGATAATCACCTGAACGATCAGCTTCGCGTCAATGTGGGCAAGGATAAAGTCTTTACCGCTGGTCACACGAATGGTGTGTTCTTTACTTTTTCTGTTGATGTGCTTCAGCGCTTCAGAAACGACCTCATCCATGAGTTCGATACTCCGAGTTAGATTGACCTGTCCGCCCTCAATTCGTGTGATTGCTAACAAATTTTCAACCAGATTGATTAGCCACATGGAATCGTCATAAATATCAGTAAAGGTCTGCTCCCGTAGTGCATCGTCCATTTTTTTATAATTTGCAAGCAAATTGCCTGCGCTGCCAGAAATCGCTGTCAAAGGGGTTCGAAGATCATGAGAGATTGCCCGCAGCAGGTTGGCACGAAGTTGTTCATTTTGTGCCAGGACAGCCGCTTCCTCCTTCTCCTTGGCATTTTTGATGTTTTCCAGCGCCAATGCGCACTCGCCAAGAATGGAAAGGAGCACGCTATTTTCAAAAGAGTCCAATGGAGTACCGTTCACAGCAATACCAGCTACTCCATATACATTCTGGTTAACCCGAATCGCAAGGTATAAACACTTTGCACTGGATAATGTATCTGTTGTGGCACCGGCGTGTTTATTGTTTCGGAAGACCCAATCGGCGACTGCTTTCTCGTTCTCAGAAATTAAATCTTCCTGAATGCTATTAACAGCACGAAAAACGTTAGGGGTGGCAAGTTCTTTACCATCAGACAGGTAGACGACAATATCTTTTTTCAGCAGCTTCATGAGCTGCCCTGCCGTAGCGGTGATTACCGCATTCTCATCCTGCTCTTTTTGCAGAAGCTGGTTGGTTTCAAAAAGAATCTTTGTACGGTAAGCTGTATGGGCAGATTGTTTCGCATTTTCTTTCAGCCGGGTAGCGAGAGATCCGGAAAGCAGTGTTACTATAAACATAATGGTAAAGGTAACAATATAGTTCGGATCGTCAAAATGGAATGTCAGTCTCGGAGTGGTAAAAAAGAAATTGAAAACCAGCACACTGACAACCGAGGTCAGAATCCCGCACAGTCGGTTGCTTGTGATTACAGCGGCCACAAGTACGCCTAATATGTAAACTGCGATAATATTACTCTCCGTGAACCCAAGAGCGTCAAAGCCACAGCCAATTAGTGTAGCTGCCAGCAATACGGCTATACTCTTCAGAACATCACGCAGGGGCATCGCATCTACCTGCGCCTTACTCTTTTTTTCCTGATAGCTGGTTTCTGCGCTGGCATCCGGTATCACATGAATATCCAGATTAGGTACGCTGGAAATCAGGCGTTCCGTCAAGGTGGGCTTGCTGAAAATATTCTTTCGTGCAATGGTACTTCGTCCAATTACGATTTTTGAGATGCCGGAAAGACGGGCAAATTCCGCAATCTGATAAGGCACGTCATCGCCATAACTTGTCTCAATCGCAGCGCCAAGTTGCTGGGCCAGACGCTTATTATCCTGCAAACGCTTTTTATCATCGTCACTCATCGCCGCTGTATTTGACGTTTCCACATAAAGAGCGGTAAATGTTCCCCGAAAGGCTCTTGCCATCCTTGCAGCAGTCCGAATAATTTTTGCGTTGGATGGCGACGAGGAAAGACATGCCAGAATGCGCTCGTCTGTATGGTAATCGCCTCGGCTCTGTACTCTGGCGCTTTCCGTCAGCAAGTTCACCCGGTCAGCGCACCGACGGAGGGCGATTTCCCGCAATGCGGTGAGATTTTCCAGCGTGAAAAAATTAACTGTTGCCCGCTGCGCCCGATCTTCCCGGTACACATTTCCACTTGCCAGTCGTTCCAGCAACTCCGCAGGCTCAATATCCACCAGTTCTACCTGATCTGCTTGATCAAAGGTGGAATCCGGAATGCGCTCCCGCACAAGAATTCCGGTGATAGAGGCTACTGTATCGTTGAGACTCTCGATATGTTGGACATTTACAGTCGTATAGACATCAATTCCAGCATTTAGCAGTTCCTGAACATCCTGATACCGCTTCGTGTGCCGACTGCTTTCGGCGTTGGTATGAGCCAACTCATCCACCAGTATGAGCTGGGGATTTCGCTTGAGCGCAGCATCAATATCAAATTCACGAAGGGTCATTCCTTCGTAAGCAACTTGTTTCACAGGAAGCTGCTCCAAGCCGTCCAGAAGTGCCATCGTCTGGGGTCGGGCATGGGGTTCTATGTATCCAGCAACCACATCGATGCCACGCTCCTTAGCCTGATGAGCCGCCTGAAGCATGGCATAAGTCTTTCCGACACCTGCGGCATAACCGAAAAAGATTTTGAGTTTTCCGCTTTTCTTAGTGGATGCATCGTTACGGATCGCACGAAGAAGCTGATCCGGATCTTGTCTTGGCAGTTCCATTCTAACCCTCCTATCTGTCACTCAAGTAAAAGCGATTTCCTTTTTCAATATTATAACACACAACGTCAAAACCTACATCTGCGACTGATCCACGGCAAATTTGTTCAGGCATCCAATGAAAAAATCGATGACAGGTGATTTTTGGGAATCCCTCCATAGTGCTATTTGTGTGATTTGATTCTGGGTAATCGGTTCAATGGGCAAGTCAGCATATTCCATCACAACTGGGGCGCAACGAAGAAGCACCATCCGTGCATTATAATGCGTTTTTTTGATATGTCTGTATTCTCTGGTAAAAAAATTATGTCCAATTTGTGTGTTTCCAGTTCTCTGCACAATTCACTTTCTTCTCCGCTGAAAATATGGATAGAGACATCCGGATGCTGCTTTCCGTAAGTCTCGAAAGCATCTGCGAGACCGCCTGCCATGAATGGGTTGGAAAAACCAATTCGCAAGCTGTTTTCGCCGTAAGTCAGAGCAGTTTCCTGTCTATTCCAATTGTTTTCCAGAAAAACATCCAGTTTATTCATCAGAAAATATCCAAAAATAAATATGGCTGATGTACTTACAAGTAAAATAACATCCTGCATGGATTCACCCCCAATTTCCTTGATTTTTCTTAAAATCAAGTATGAAAGCACTTTTGCAAATTTCTGTTACTTCCCAACGCCAACATGGTATCTCCTGCTTTCAGCACTGTGTCTGAAGAAATAGATAACTCCAGCTTGCCGCTTTTCTTGATTCCCATAATGTTAATATTGAATTTTTTACGAATATCAAGCTCTCCAATCGAACGATCCGCCCAATCTTTGGGAATGGGAATCTCAAACATGGCATGATTTTCATCCAATTCTATGTAATCGAGAATGTGATCCGCACTGTAACGGATTGCTGTCCACTTTGCAAGCTGTTTTTCCGGGTAGACTACTTCATTTGCACCGTTACGCAGCAAAAATTTTTCCTGAACATCAGTTGCAGCTCTGGAAACTACAAACCTCGCTCCTAATTCACTGAGCAGAGAAGTTGTTTCCAATGAGCTTTGAAAGTTGTTGCCGATGGCCACAATGCATACATCATAGTTGCGAACACCGAGAGATTCCAAGAAATCGGCATTCGTACTGTCTCCAATCTGTGCATTGGTAACAAGGGGCAGAACAGCCTCTACACGTTCCTCCGAAGTATCTACCGCCATCACTTGATGGCCCAAATGATTTAAGTGCAGGGCAATATGCTTTCCAAATCGCCCCAGACCAATTAGAAGAATTGATTTCATAATGTCTCCTTTATCCTACTGTTATTTTTTCCTTTGGTAGTTTTGAAACTTTCTTTTGTGCACTGGACAAGGCCGCAAAAATTAATGTAAGGCCACCGACTCGTCCAAAAAACATCAGTAGAATCAAAACACTCCGTGAGAGCAGATTCAGTTCCAGCGTAATTTCCAGGGTCAGACCGACTGTGCCAACAGCTGAGGCAGTTTCAAAAAGGCAGGTAAGCATGGGAAGTCCTTCGGAAACGCTGATGATAAGGCCACCGGTACAACATAGCGTGATATACATAAGCGAAATTGTCGCTGCATTTTTTACGACATCATCATCAATGCGACGTCCAAAGAGGTGTGCATTTTCTCTGCGCCGAAAGGTGGAAATTGCAGTAGTCAGCAAAACAGCAATGGTTGTTGTTTTCAAACCGCCTGCGGTAGACCCGGGACTACCGCCGATCAGCATCAGCGCAATGGTGATAAATTGTCCGGCCTCACTCAAATCAGTTAAATCCACCGTATTAAAACCCGCCGTTCGTGGTGTCACAGTTTGAAAAAGAGAAGACAAAAGCCGTTCCTTTCGTGTGAGATCAGCAAACTCAAAAAAATAAAAGTACATTGCCGGAACGATCAATAAAACCGCTGTGGTACAAAGAATCACCTTGCTCTGCATCCGATATTTGCGCAAATGCAATCGATTTGTCCGAATATCATCCCAAGTCAGAAAGCCGATGCCGCCAAACACAATTAAGAACATAATCGTAAAGTTTATGACTGGATTCGCTGCATAGCTGGTCAGGGAGGAAAAGGGAGTGCGCACACCCAATAGATCAAAGCCTGCGTTACAAAAAGCGGACACGGAATGAAACAGTGCCATCCAAAGTCCCTTTTTCCCGAAATCACGGCAAAACACCAGCGCCATCACGGCTGCACACAGCAGTTCCATCACCAGTGTCACCCTGACGATAAAGCCAGTCAAGCGAACGATTCCCCCTACCTTTGGCGCTGAAATCGCCTCCTGCATGGTACAGCGCTGCATCAAAGAAATCTTCCGACCGGAAATCATTGCAAAGGATGCGGCTACGGTAATAACCCCCATGCCTCCAATCTGAACCAACAGTAAAATGACAAACTGGCCGAAGGCCGACCAGTATGTTGCCGTATCATGTATAATGAGTCCGGTTACACAAACTGCTGAGGTAGAAGTAAACAATGCATCCGAGAAAGGCGTTGCCAGTCCGCTTCGGCTGGAAAACGGCAACATTAAAAGGAAGGTGCCGAAAAGGATCACACCGGAAAACCCGAGGATGATAATTTGAAACGAAGTCAACTTCCTTTTTAACAACACTACTCCCATAACTGCAATCCTCCTTTATACCCCTTTGTGTGCCCTTAATCATAAATCAAAGGGAGTAAAGAAAGTAAAAGAGAATGCGCATCTGTATTAAGACCGTCTAAAGATGCAGGACTTATTCTTTTTTATCACGAGCTTGTGCCAGAAATTCAATCAGCCGTTTCCTTATCAGAATCCCGCATAGAGCATTCCGGCCATCAACGATGGGGACAAAATTCTGATTCAGCATTGAAGTTACAACCTGCTCGGAATCTGCATCTATTTGTAACGCAGGGCAAAAATCTCTGCGAACAATGCTGCCAAGTCGGTATCCCTCCTGTACTTTCAAGTCTGTTGTCTGGCAAACAAGAAGGTGACGGAGGAAATCTCCCTCCGTCATATAATTAAACAATTCGTCTTGCAGTATGCTGTACGAAGCTCGGAACATAGGTTTTCCGTTCTTTCTGAGAAGCGGATTGCCTTTTTCATCGGTCAGCGGAATATCCGATTTCCATTTCTTTGAATGGCTGATTTGATGAACAACTTCCTTAACCGTTCCTCGCAGTTTTTCATCTTTGCAACGCTTGCTCCATAGGATTTCTTTCTCCACCACAGGCAGAACCATAGCGTGAAGATGATAGTGGTACACCTCTTTCCCAAGTTCCTCGGTTGCCGCTATATTGATTTCATCAGCGTGCATTACTGCCGATATTACATTTTCAGCACCGAATTTTTCTTCGATGAAATGGAACGCTTCTTCATAAAACTGCTTTGCGTATTCGTAGCCGCCGTTACGCTCGAAGTACATCGTGTTCACATCAATCACAATTTCATTGAAGAGCGTTGCGTCTTTCCTCAGCCCTCGAAGCGACACCATACCGTCAGTTTCCATCTGCTTTAATTGTTCCATATAGGTCGGGGCAAAAGGCTTTTTGAAATGCACATTATAGGGTATGCGTTTCTCAATCACATTCATATTTTCATAGGTTTCATTCTTGCGTTCGTTGTGCCTTTCTGCCTTGCTCACATCAGAAGCGGTGTACTTTTTAACCCTTGCACAACTCATATCCGCCTTGTTGTTTTTCGCCATTTTTGCTCTCCTTTCTCGGCAGGGCGAAGCCATTACACAACATTCTTTGAATGTGTGTAACCCACTATGACACTTTCAGACTTCGTCTGCAAAGATGTCGTGGGCAAGGGTGTTCCCCCTTGACCTCCTTTGATACCTCAATCATAAAAACAGACTGTCCCATCAGCAGACAGCCTGCATTTATTCTCTCGGTATATCGCCCATCGGCAAAGACCAGTACCACAGAAAACCTTTCTTTCGGGAAATAACTCCTGTGTTCTTCTTTGCCTTTTTGATGGTCGATTTCTTGAACCCTGCGGCTTCAAGTTTTTCTTCACAATCCGAAGAAAGCATTTCTCCGTCTTTCAGCATTTCCATCAGAAATGCTTTCGCCTTGACTTCCTTATCGTTGGGTCTGCCAATTTTCGGGGCAAGGGACTGGAACGCTTCTTCTGCTGTCATTTCCATTTCGGAAATGAAGTCCACACCTTTCTCAGATACTTCAAACAGAATGGCAGAGCCTGTCGGGGCAAGGTTGGATTTTACCTGCACCAAATATCTTTCCGCAGGTACTTCCTTGTTCGGTGTGCGTGTGATTGCAAGAATACTTCTTGCAGCACCCGCAATGTCAATCGAACCGTTAGTACGGTAAAGGGGATTGGTATCTCTCATCTTGTTCATATGAGCGATAATCACAATCGCACAGCCAGTATCTTTCGCAACCGCTATCAGATGATTAAACTCGGCTCGTGTTTCGTTGGCATTGTTCATCGAACAGATTTCTCCGATATAGGAACTCATCGGGTCAAGAATTAAAAGTTTTGCGTGGTACATCTCAATCGCTTCACGAATACGGTTATCCCCAAAGGATAAAGACTTTTCATCTTCCCTGATGAAGATAAGGTTCTCTCCGTTGCCACCGGCAGAGTTAAAGCGAGGTACTACCGTATCGTCTGCGTCATCTTCCGTTGTCTGATAGATGATAGTCACAGGCTCGTTTTCTTCCGTTTCGGTAAAGGGCAGAGGTTCGCCCTTTGAGAGCAGGGCGGCAATGGAAAGCATTAGCTTGCTTTTTCCATCGCCCGGATCGCCCTGCAACAGCGTAACCTTGCCAAACGGAATATACGGATACCACAGCCATTTCACTTCTTTCGGCTCGATTTCGCTTGCCTTGACAACTTCAAGAGGTACGCTGACAGTCATTTCATTTTCAATCATTTTTCTTTGTTCTCCTTTTCGATAAATATTTCGGGCAAAGCACCACGATACAGCGGAAACTCTGCTTACAGTCATTCCTGCATTTTCTGCAAAGTTCGTTGTAGGTAATGCGATTACGGTCATTCAGAAACAATGCCCATTCTTGTTTCCGTTTCTTGCTCATTCTTGGCATATCAATCCACCTTTCCATCTGAAAATAAAAACCACAGGAAAGATACATTAAGCTTTGTTTGTGTCATGTTTCGGGGCGAAAAACGGGGTAAATATCCCTTTCTAAGCCTTTCAAAAAATCACACAAGGTATTTGTACTAACCTGTGGTTATGTATTGAATTGTGGGTTTTGGGTAACAAAAAACACCGTATTTCTACGGTGCGTTCTGTCAGATATATTCTGTTTTATGATAGCAGAAAACTGGAATTCACAGTTCTTCCATCCTTCCCATCTTCAGCGCCATAACAAGAGTTCCGGCTGCCATCACAAAGACACCAATTTCAATCACATAGATGGGAAGAAGCGCCGGACCTGCCACGGCAAAGAAGTCCACGATAAAATGAATCCCATATGCAAGAACCGTTGTCCTGCATTTGCCTGCCTTTACCGCCCGGTAGATCAGCAGTGACAACCCGATATGCAGAATGATGGCACTGATTCTTTCGATTCCGCTTACAAAAAAGAGTGGTGCCGGTGTTGTCCATAGGGCCGACAGCTGTGACACGGTCTGGTTTGCAGACTCAGCAGGAAGTGCCGCCAGCGTATTCTGCATGGCTCCGCTGTTGATCATCAGCATGGACACAAGATTGCTGATTCCGGAGAGTCCTCCGATCAGAATGGCCTCCACACCGCCATGCCCGATTCCATACATCAGTGCATTTGGAAAATCCAGCCATTTCTTCATCCAGAACTTCATGGCAATCAGTCTTCCGGTCTCTTCAAAAACCGCTGCAGCCAAAGCCGCGTACACATAGTAAAGCCATGGCCTGCTCTGTGCGTTCAGTCCGCAGAACTGAATGACAAGAACATGCAGCTGCTGCTCCAACAGCATGGCAAACAGCAGATAGGTTCCTGCTCCGATAAAGAACGAGGAAATCCTTGCCTTAAGCTTCACCCTTCCTGCAATGAACAAAGCAATCGGTACCCCCATCGAGAGGACAACGGAGCAGATAACTCCCGCTATCGCCAGACCTGATATTGTGTTCAATTCCATCTTTATACCTCCCTGATTCTCAAAAAATTCCTTTATTGTATTTGAACTGTCCATACAATATAAAGCCTAATCCGACAATAACTGCTGGAAGAATGATATAATCTATAATTATTTCACTCCAAAACGAAACAATAAAACCTAATACAAGAGATATTCCTATAATCAGTGTTCCTGTTCCAACAACTTTTCCATACTTTGGTATATCTTCTTCTTTTACTCTTCGCCTATTGTAAGAATGAATTGTGCTGATATTGCCTTTGATATTTACAATTCCCACAACAGATATGAACACTCCCAAAATCAACATTATAATATTTTCCATAATGACCTCCTAAAAATAGAATAGTTCCTCAAATTTTTTGTCCAATGCAATACAAAGAATTAGAGCCAATTTTGCAGTTGGATTAAACTGTCCTGTTTCAATAGAACTAATCGTGTTTCTTGATACACCCACCATTTCTGCAAGCTGAGCTTGAGAAAGATTTGCTTCTGTGCGAACTTCCTTTAAGTGATTTTTCAGTTGTAATTGTTCTTTCATATTCTCACCTCTAAAAGGTGGCTAACAAATCCAACAAATGCCAAAATGGAAAGCACAAAAAACAGAACAGTCAAGACCAAATCGCTCTTTCGCTTCATTTTGATAAAACGAACTAACCATTGTGTTGCAATAATGCTGAAGTATATAACCCACGGACTGTAAATCATAGTATGAGCAAGCACAGAAGATAACAGCGAAAGCAAACAACACACTAAAGCACCAACTCTGCTTGCGTGACTTCCGGCTTGATATACCACTTCCATTTCAGCCAAGTCCTTATTGCGATGTTCTTTTCTGCTTGCATTTAAGATTTCGTCCTTTTTCATAAAAACACCTCCATGCCAAGTTTTCTTTGCATATTTTAATTATACACATACCAAGTTTTCTTGTCAATAGAGTTCATAAAAAAGTTACAACCGATATAAGAGATAACTTTTCTACCACTTCGATTATACTCACGACTTAATGACTTCTTGAATACTTGCCGAAAAAGAAAAACTGCCATCGGTTTGACAGCAGTTCTTCTTCGGTTGGTATCCGTTAGGAATACACAATATCATTCAATACAATCTCATCGGCACAGGCTCGAATGTTATTCATCAATCCTATCCATCTCATCATATCCGTTGCTTTCAGTTCTTCCGTTACACCCTGCTTCTTTGCCATTTCCTTTATCAGATATTCCGCCATATCACGAGCCGAAGTATCAATTTCGGCAAGGTGTTCATATAACTTTCCGCTTGTCAGCAGATTAAAATATAGCACACGCTTATGTTCCCTCAAATATCGTTGCCGCAATCGACCATATTTTGAAAGGGGAGGACTTTTCTCTACTGTCAGGCAGGGATAATAGTAATCTCCGATGAGTTCGTATCGGATACCTGTTCTTTCGTCTGTAATAAATCTTTGCATAGTTCTTTCTCCTTTTGCTTCTTGTAGTAAAACTCCAAGGTTTTCTTATTGTGATTTACCTTTTTACATTCCTCGGAACAGAATTTCTGCTGACTGTGTGTAGGCCAGTAAGTACTGCCACACACAGCACATACACGCTGACGATAATAATGACTTCCTTTTTCCGCTTCTCTATCGGCTTTTGTCTTATCCTGCCTTGCCTGATAGCAGCAATCCTTTGAACAGAAAATCTGTCGGTTGCTTGTAGGGGTAAACTCTTTCCCACAATGAGGACATACCTTTGTTTTGACGATTTCGCCACCGTTTTCAGCAAGTTTTTTCGCCTTTCGCTTCTCTCGATAGGCTTTTTCACGCTGACGCTGTTTCTCCAATCGCTTCTTTTCTTCCTGTTCTTCCTGCTCTTTTATCTCGGCAAGTTCTTCCTCGGTGTAGGCAATATCGACCTGTCCGACATAATTGAAGTAAATATCAACCTTTTGTGTCTTTGCTTTTCCCACACCCTCGGCTTCATACACCACAATCTTGTCAATGAGTTCGGTAAACATCAAATCGGAAACTTCCGTAGGATTTTTATACTTTCGTATCAGCGAAACAAAATGCTGAATATCCATAGTGCTGTCTTTTTCTTCGGAAAGTTCCTTTTTCATCATTTCCATTTTCGCTTCCAATTCAGCCTGTTCATCGTCATACTGCTTCATCAGTTGCTTGTATTGTCTTTCGGGTAGCAATCCCGATATAAGATTTTCATACAAGCCACGAATGAGCGTAGAGAGTTCGTCATAGCGTTTCTGACAGCGTTTTAACTCCGATTGATTGTGCTTCGGCTTTTCCTCTTGCTTATCTTTCCAAAGGGATTGCAGTTCCAAAGCAAAGGCTTTTTCATCATTCAGAACAAATCTTGAAAAGCGTTTAACTGCCGATAATATCAAGGCTTCAACATTATCAGCACTAATCGTATGGGAAGTACAGGAATTAACCCTGCTTGCATACCCGCCGCAACGGTAAGAATACTGAACAGAACCGTCTTTCTTGCTATAATGCGTTTGCAAAGTCATTCTCCTGCCACAGTCGGCACAATATAGATAGCCGCTTAATCGGTTTGTATGTGTACCTCTTGCCGCAGCTCTGTTCACTCGTTTCTTTCGCTTCTGAACGCTGTCCCAAAGTTCCTGCGATATGATAGGCTCGTGGGTGTTATAAAACACATACTGCTCATCTTCATCGGTAGTCTTTCTCTTATGCAGTTTGAAATTGGTGCTGACCGACTTTCTCAAAACAGTATGTCCAAGATATTCCTGCCTGCTTAAAATCGTTCTAATGGCAGATATGCCCCAAATATAAGGGTCTGCAAACTTAATCCCGTTGTACTGTTCTGGGTGATATTCCTTTGCATATGCGGCAGGAATTAAAACCTTTTCTTCGGTCAGTATTTCCGCTATGGCTCGTGGGCTTTTGCCCTCATTGGCAAGCAGAAAGATACGCTTTACCACCTCAGAAGCCACAGGGTCAACAACAAGCGTCTGCTTATCGCTCGGCAGTCGGTTATACCCATAAGGGATTGAACCGCTACAACGCTTTCCGTCTTTCATTCGGGCATCAAATACAGCCTTGATTTTATTGCTCGTGTCTTTGGCATAAAATTCGTTCATAATATTCAAAAACGGAGCAAAATCATTATCCGAAGCATTGTTGCTGTCAATGCTGTTGTTGATTGCAAGAAAACGGACATCTTTCTGCGGAAACAGAATTTCCGTATAAAATCCGACTTGCAGATAATTTCGCCCTAATCGGCTCATATCCTTAACAATCAATGTTCCGACATTGCCTGCTTCAACTTCTTTTATCAAAGACTGAAAACCGGGACGATTGAAATTCACACCCGAAAAACCATCGTCAGTAAAATGGCGGATATTCTCAAAACCATTTCTACGGGCATAATCTTCGAGGTATTTTTTCTGATTGGTAATGGAATTACTCTCGCCATTCAGGTCATCATCTCTTGATAATCTCTCATAAAGTGCTGTAATCTTTGAAGTTCTTGACATTCTCTTAACCTCCTTCCTTATGTATTTTTCAATTTAGGACAGTTAATTTTATCGTCCTATTAAAGTATAGCCCTCGGGAGCCAGCTCGATGGCGGTCTGCGTCTCCCCGAAGGTGGAAGCCCAGCAGTCGAAGTGGGCAAGTCCCTTGCCGCGAATGGTGTCGTGTTGGAGATAGCGCATCATGGTATACAATTCCGTCATGGAATTTGAGACGGGCGTGCCCGTGGCGAATACCACGCCGCGGCTGTCGGTGATCTCGTCGATATACCGGCACTTGAGCAGCATATCCGAGGATTTCTGGGCGTCGGTGGCGGACAGCCCCGCCACGTTTCGCATTTTTGTGTAGAGAAAAAGATTCTTGTAGTTGTGCGCCTCGTCCACATACAGACGGTCTACGCCCAGCTGCTCGAAGGTTACAACGTCGTCCTTTCGGGAGCTGTCCTGGAGCTTTTTGAGCTTGGCTTCAAGGCCGCGCTTGGTGCGCTCCAGAGATTTAATGGTGAACCGCTCCGCCCGCTGGCTTTTCAGCTCCCGCAGTCCTTCCTCCACCTCGAAGATCTGCTCCGCCAAAAGCCGCTGCTGCCGCTCCATGGATACGGGTATCTTCTCAAACTGCGAGTGGCCGATGATAACGGCGTCGTATTCGCCTGTGGCGATACGGGCGCAGAACTTCTTGCGGTTCTTCGGCTCGAAGTCCTTTTTTGTAGCCACGAGGATGTTGGCGGAGGGGTACAGCCGCAGGAACTCGCCCGACCACTGCTCGGTCAGGTGGTTGGGAACGACAAACAGGGACTTGTGGCACAGCCCCAGCCGTTTGGATTCCATGGCAGCGGCTACCATCTCGAAGGTCTTGCCCG
>OICN01000459.1_pt1 | contig 14118 bp, 8 predicted proteins | sample 1581301 | NCBI WGS metagenome assembly OICN01 (sample SAMEA3882557, study PRJEB24775) | human gut metagenome | biome: human-associated habitat; feature: intestine environment; material: feces | place: Netherlands | collected 2009/2010
TTTTCGGGGCGGCTGTTTTCTTGTCTGCGGCAAGCTGCGCCCGGACAGAGGGGCGGGGCTTTTTAATCTCTTTGTCCCGGTTCTCTCCCTTGTCAATCAGCGCATACGTTCCATGTCTGCCCTCGATTTTGGAAAAGGAAAGGGTCTTGTAAGGCAGCTTGGAGAAAAGGCGGTCAATGTCCTTTGTGTTCGCAAGCTGCATGAACGCTGGGGAAAGCTCCACCATGAAATGGGTCTTGTTCGGGCTGTTCGGCGTGTCATGCCGCTTCATTTCCCGCACAATGCGCCGTGCTTCCGTTTCAATCAGTCCGTCATGCAATGCGGCGATATGGGCCTTAAAATCTCCCGGTGGAAGCTGCTCCCTGTTGCGGTGTTCCTCCCGTAAGAGCCATTTAAGAGCGTCCGGGTCGTTGGGTATGGCTTCAAAGCGTTCAAACTTCCCAAACTGCGGGTCTGGGCTTCCGTTGAAATACTGTCCGGCGGGTATCATCTGCTCCCCGCGCTCATAAATCAGCTTTACCGTATCGGCGGGCAGCCCTTTTTCTTTGACGCGCTCATAATGGCGGGAATAGTCAAGTTCATACAGATTGCCCTTGATTTTTCCATGCTCCTTGCCTGTCAGCTCGATTGCATAGGCAAGAATACGGTCGCTTGTCTGCTCCATGTAAAAACGCCAGGTATTATGGGGCGCGGTGTCCTTTAGGAAAACGTCACGCTCCCGGAAGCAATGCGTCCCGGACGGGCGGCAAAACCATAAGAGGGTCTTATCCTCTTTACTTGCGCTTGCCGCCGTTTTTGCGATAATCTCCCTGTCAATATCAAAATCGCTTTGGTAAAAGCCTGTATTCTGCTTCATAATCGCATCGAGGGAAGCGAACACGTCTACATCTTCAAATTTATTTAATTTGCTCATGTGTCAGCTCCTTTCCAAGTCCTGCGACTTCTGCTTTGCGTTCTTCTTTTTCCCCGTCCGTTCTTTGTCAGCTTTAAGCTGCGCCCGGATAGAGGGCTTTTCTTTGCCGCGTTCTTTGTCTGCCTTAATCGCTTCTGCAAGGTCAACAAGGGAAATCTGTTCCCCGGCTTTTACCTTTGCTTCCAGTTCGTCAACCGTAGGGGTGTTGTTGATGATACCGTCAAAGTTGTTGTCGTTCTGCTCGATTGTGTCCTCGACGTGCTTTAGCGGGTTTATCTTTTCCGGCTGTTGTGTCTGCTCCTGCAAAAACTCCGGCACTTCCTTGTAGCCGAAACTATCTACATAATGCGCCGCGTCCTGTCCGTTCTGATGAAGCACTACCACGTCGGAAACGGAAAGGCTGTGTCCCTTAAAATCTTTCGGGTGGTCGATATTGAAACGGGTGTAAATATCTTCAAGGGAAGTACCCGGCGTAAGCTCTGCGGAATAGACAAGCTCATAGTTTGTCTTATCAACCACATTTCCCGCCGCCTGCAGGCGGTCGTAAGGCTCAAAGCGGAAGTCCCGCGTTTCGTCCCCTTGCTTTAGCTGATAAATGGAAAAGGTGTCTTTGTCGGCTTCGGCTTCCTGCGCCTTTGCATATAGCTCCTTTACTTCTCCCTGCGTCAGCTCTCCGGCGTTCAGCCCGCCCATGAGTTCCCGGCATTTTGCAAGGCTGCCGATATACAGCACGTCCCCGATTTTTGCCCTGCCGTTTTCCTGCGGGAGATAGGCTTGCAGGAAAAAGCGGTCGTTGTCGCCCGTTGTGCGGGGGTTGGCTTCAATCTTGTAAATGTACTCCTGCATGGCGGCTTTCTCCCTCGGAGCGTCCTGCGCCTGTTCCTTTTGCAGCTCTGCGATATGTTCATCAATGCTGTTGATGATTTCCGCTGCGGTGCTGCGGATTGTTTCAAGGGAGCTTTTCAGTTCGGCAAGGTCCCGTCCGGCACTCCACCCGGCAACATACCCAAAGGAATAATCGGAAGTATCAAGCCCGTAATGCTGGCACACGGTATAGGCAATACTTTCTGCCTGCACCTCACGGGTGCGGCGGTCGGGTCTGTTCTCCAAGTCCTCCAAAGGGGCGTTTAGGTCAATGTCGTGCAGCTTCGCATGGGCGATTTCATGGATAAGGGTCTTTAAGGTTTGCAGCTCGCTCATGCCCTCATCAAGGGCAATACGCTTGTCCTCCAAGTGGTAGTAACCATGTGCGCCGCCCTCGATTTTTTCAAAGCCGACAGGAACAGGAGAAGTCTTTTCAAGGGCAGCGAAAACGTCCTTGTAATGCTCCACGTCCCCGGTCAGCATATTTACGGCAATGTCGGGGATTTCCTTTCCCTCGGTCTGCGATACGTCAAAGACCGATACCACCTTAAAGGCGGGGATTGTGATTTCCTTTTCCTCGGTTACGGGCTTTCCGTCCTTGCCGATAAAGGCTTTTCCCGTCTGCGGGTCGATTTTCTCCAGTTCCTTTTTAATCTTAAAGGGCGACGGGGCAAGGATTTTGATACCCTTTTGTCCTTTCATCACGTTTCGTCCAAAGTTATTTTTCCATGCGGAAAATCCGGCGATAAGGGAAGCGTCGGGCTTTTGCATGGCGATCAGCAGCGTATTGTTAAAGCTGTAATTATGAAACTTTGACATGACGCGCAGATATTCCTTGTAACGCTCGCTGTCGAACAGCTCCGTAATGCCTTGCTCCAAGCGGTCGGTTATCTCTTTGAGCTTTTCGGCTGGCTTCTCGCTCGTCAGCACGATAGGGATAACCGGGCGCGGCTCCTGCTGCTGTGCTTCGGGAATGGTCGCCGTCTGTACTGCCGGGGCTGCGTCCAGTTCGATGGTCGGCTGCGGGTAGCTCATAATGCGGTATTCCTCCGGCACGTCCCGTCCCTCAAAGTGTTTCTCCCATTCGTCGCCGCTTTCCACAAGGTAGCCGTATTCCGTAAAGCTGCCTTTTTCCTGCGCGGCGGCGTTTCGTCCAAAGGCGATAGGGTCAATGCTGTTTTTCCATTCAGCGGGCATTTGCACCATGCCGGATTTGTTAAGGTAATAATCGCCCAATTCGCGGGGCGTGTGGACTTCGGGGATATGCACGAAAAAGTCCTCGTTATAGGTAAAGTCAATGAGCTGCCCGATATTCTCAAAACCATTCCTGCGCTGCGTGGCTGCGTTCAGCGCGGCAATCCCGGAAGCGTCAAGGGTTTCCAGTCTTGCCGCAAGGAAGTTCAGCTCGTCCACCTGTGCCGCGCATACCATGTCATACGGCAGGGCAATGTGTCTGTCCTCCCGGTCAGAATACCCATGAATGAAAAAATCCTGCGGATTGTCAGCGGTAATGCCGACGCTTCGCATAGCTTTGTGAAGTTCTTCCTTTGTGGCGGGCATGGAAAGCCAGTAGCCACCCGGTTCTCCCGTTTCAAAGCGGGTGCGGCTGTCAATCAGGATTGCAAACTGTTCCGTTTCCTGTCCCGGTTCGGTTCTCGGTGCAGCGGCGGAAATGTCGGCGGCGGGCTGCTTGATTTCCTCGCCCTCTACGGTGTAGCCTGGTAAGAGCTGTCCGTTTACCCTAAACTGTTCCGCGTATTCCGGCGGGATAGCCGGGGAGATTTCCGTAAAAAGTTTTTCATACGCCTTGATACGCCCGTTCAGATATTTTTCCATAGCTGCCCGGTCAGCAAATACCTTTCTGTCCTGTCCGGCAATTTTTGCCTGTCCGTACCCGTGGGGGCTGTTGGTGTAGATGTTCCAAGATAACGTATAGGAGTACGGGATAGATTTCTCTGCTTTTCTGTCGTAGCGGGTATTTTCATACACATGGTAGCTCATTTTATATACCCGGTTGCTGATGGTGTGGCGGTCGTTGTCCTCGTCCTGCCACTTGTTCGCCGTATGCTTCACTTCGGGTATTCTCGCATACTCAATCGCCTTGTCAAATAGCAAGGTCTTTCCTGCCTGTTCCTCCCATGCGGAAGCCTGTACTTTCAGATTTTCAAAAACGGTCTGTTCCGCAGCCGCGCTTTCCTCCCGCAGCTTCACAAGCTCGGCAAGAGGTAAGGCGGTCAGCGGGGAAATATCCGCGCCTTTCGTGTCAAAATAGATACCGCGCTCAATCTTCATCTTGTCGGCGGCTTCCAGTCTGTCATGGTCGTATGAGGAATAACCTGTTTTCCATTCGTCTATTTGCTCGCTCCTTTCTTTTTCAATCATGCGGTGCATAAGTTCGTAGTCCTCAATGCTCATGCTTCCGTCAAATATATAAGGGTCAAAATCTTCCCCGTCCCGGTAGGGCTTTTCGGAAAAGGGAAGCCCCGCTGCATGGGCGGCGGCTCTTGCTTCCTCGATAACCTCCGGGGGAAGCCTGTCGTCATGCGCCCCGATAAAACCGTCAAGGTCATTCCTGCCGTTTTCATAGTGATAGCGCACTCCGGCGGTCAGCTCGTCAAGGCTCATATTCTCGCCTAAATGCCCGCAGTAGTAGCCGTTTAGAATAACGGCGGCGGGGTCAGCCGCTTTGATTTCCTCTAACCGGCTCCTGTCAAACGGTTCTAAAGTACCGTCCACTTCAAGATGAAACAGCTCGGCGTTCCATGAACGTCCCTGTTTCCAAAATGCTACCCATGCAATACCGTCCCTAAGTTCCTCTTGATAGTCCTTTACGCTGTCGCGCAAACTTGCCATGTGTAAAACCTCCTTTCGCGTATGGCAGCGCGGACGCTGCGTTTGTGGTTACATAGTCCTACTACGGTGCGCCCGCATTTCTGCCAAAGATTTTTGAGGATTTTTAGAGGGTTTGGGAAACTTCCCAACAAGCAAAATCCCCGCCAAGCTCTACATGAGTGGCAGGGATTTTACGGAAGTGGGTACCCGCTTCCTATGCTTGCTATTCCAGTTCTTTGTCCTTTGAAATGGTTACTTTGTAGTTCACATACTTACCGCCCGTATCAGCTAAAAGCACCGTTCCGTCGTAGGTTTTTCCTGTTTTCGGAGAATACAGCTTTTTGACTGTTGCCTTGCCGGATTTCAAAAGTGCTGCGGCAATCTTCGGGGTAAAGACGGTTTTCCATTCCTCAAAGAAGCGGTCATTTTTCCACATGGCAAAGCTGCACTCTTTGTTGGAACAGTAGTAGTTTTTCTTTCCCTCATAGACCGGGGACTTGCAGCGGGGACACTTTCCAAGCTCTGTTTTTTCTGTCTTGAAAAGCTCCTGTTTCTCGCCTAACACGGAAGCATAGGTTTTTACAAGCTCCTGTGCCATAGTTTCGATACCCTGCATGAAAGTGTCCGGGTCGGCGTTGCCCTTTGCAATCTGCGTCAGATTGTTTTCCCATGCAGCCGTAAGCTGCGGAGAAGTTAAGCTGTCCGGCAGGACGCAGACAAGATTTGTCCCGTCTTTGGTGGGAAGCAGCTGCTTGCCCTTGCGCTCCACAAAGCCGCCTCCCACTAACTTTTCAATGACAGCGGCGCGGGTAGCGGGCGTACCAAGCCCCCGGCGTTCTGCGTCCGGGTCGGTGTCCTCATTCCCGGCGCGTTCCATAGCAGAAAGTAAGGACGCTTCATTGTGGGGCTTCGGCGGCGTCGTTTCATGCTCCGTAACCTTTGCAGCAGGGTTTTCAAAGGTCTGTCCCTCGGTAAAGTCCGGCACATCTAAAACAAGTTCGTTTTCGTCGTCGCTGTCCGGCTTCTTTTTGAGGGTAGCCCGGTAAAGCCGTTCAATGTTTTTCCACCCGGCAGCGATTACCGTCTTGCCCCTTGCCGTAAATTCATGGTCGGCGCAGGAGAAAACCGCCGTTACCGCTTCGTAAACGTGCGGCTCTGCGGTCGCCATAAGCAGACGCGCCCCGGTAAGGATAAGGATATTTCTTTCACTTTCCGGCAGCGTAGTAAGGTCAGTTTTTGCAATTTCCATAGTGGGGATAATGGCGTGGTGGTCTGATACTTTTTTGCTGTTCAGAACGCGGGAAATACTCTGTTCATAGGCTGCGCTCGCCATAAAGGGCAGCTTGCCGCAAAGCAGCGATACGATACTCGCCGCTGTGTCGCCCATGTCGTCGGTCAGATAGTTGCTGTCCGTTCTCGGATAAGTAAGCAGCTTCTTTTCATAAAGTGTCTGTGCAAGGTCAAAGGTCTGCTTTGCCGTGTACCCGTAGATACGGTTTGCTTCCCTTTGCAGAGAGGTAAGGTCAAAGAGCTTCGGCGGTATAGCGGTTTTATTTTCACGGGTCAAGGAAGTGCAGACAGCCGCCGACGCTTCGCAGGCCGCTTTCAGTTTGCCCGCTTCATCAGCGGCGCAGATCTTCGCGCTTGCCGCTTCTGCGCCGGGGAGCATAAGGCGCACATGGTAATATTTTTCTTTCTTGAAGTTCATAATGGCAGCGTCCCGGTCTACAAGCATTTTTAGGGTTGGGGTCTGAACGCGCCCCACGTTCAAGGTTTTTCCATACAGGCAGGAGAAAAGGCGGGTCGCGTTAATGCCGATAAGCCAGTCAGCCTTTGCCCTGCATAGTGCGGAATGATAGAGAGCGTCATACCTGCGCCCGTCCTTCAGATTGTCAAAGCCGCTTTTGATGGCGTCCGTTTCCATAGAGGAAATCCAAAGACGGGTAAAGGGCTTCTTGCAGCCCGCTTGATGATAGACAAAGCGGAAAATCAATTCTCCCTCGCGTCCTGCGTCGCAGGCGTTCACGACTTCCGAAACGTCGCTGCGCTGCATGAGGTCTTTTAAGATTTTGAATTGCTTTCCCTTGTCGGCAGCTACGGTGTACTGCCATTCCTGCGGCAGAATGGGTAAGCTGTCATAGCTCCATTTCCTGTACTGTTCCCCATAGGCGGCAGCTTCCGCAAGTCCTACCAAATGCCCGATACACCAAGAGATAACATAACCGTTCCCCTCGATATATCCGTCTTTCTTCTCCCTTACGCCAAGGGCGGCGGCAACCGCCGCCCCGACGCTGGGTTTCTCACAAATCACAAGTTTCATTCTTCCTCGTCCTCCTGTTCGGTGTCTGCGCTGTCAGCTTCTTCCGGCTCGTCCTCGTCGTATTCGTCAAAATCGAACTCGTCAAGGTCGGTGCTGCCTTTCACGTTCTGTTTCGGTTTCATAAACTTAACGTAGTAGAGGGCTGCGCCGCCAAGCAAGCCCACGACAAGGAAAATCAAAAGCCCGCCCATGCCGTTCTGGGGCTGCTCCTGCTCGGCGGGTTCCTCCGGCGTGGCTTCCTTGCCTGTGCAGCTATCCATGTTGACAGAGCAGGCGGGGCAGGCGGTGTTTACTTCGCCCGCCTTGCATTTCTCGGTACAGTTGCAGACAGCCGGGGGTTGTTCGGTCTGTTCCTCCCCGATAATCGCCATAAGGTCGCTTTCGTCTACTTGATTTAGGAAGTGGACGGAATTTTCCCCCTCGGCTGCCCGGTCAACGATAATGTAAAAATAGTTGCCACCTTTGCTTTTCACGACGATAAACTGCTTATCCTCGGCAGCGTCCCCGTCAATGTCGTCCACAAGGGTCATGTTGCCCTCCGGGGTCAAGGGCTGCGGCTCGGTTTCCACGATTACGCCGCTGTCGTCGGTTTCTTCCGTCGGGGTCTGTGCATAGGCGGTAACGGAAAAGCCGCCCACAAGGACAAGGGCGGCGCAAAGTACGGTAAGGCTTGCAAGGATTTTATTCTTCATCTGCATTGTCCTCCTGTTCCTCATAGTCTGCGGGCATAGGGGCAATGCCCGGAATACCTCCGCCCGCAAGCATAGCGGTAAGCTCCTGCGGGGTAAGGCGCATAGAGCGCACAAGCTGAACGATTTGCAGATTTTCCGCTTCGGTTTTCTGTGCTTCCAGTCCGCGCAGCCTGTTCTGATACTCCGTGATTTTCTCACGGGTCTTTTGGATTTCCTTGTCAATTCTTTCGATTTTACTCATTGCCATAAAATTTTTCTCCTTTCGATTTTCAAAAAATGTGTCAGTTCCAGTTCATCAGCCCGTACCCTTTGATACAGGCATAGTCAAGGGGATAGCTCTTAATCTTGCAGGCGTCGCCGGAATTGCCCTCCACGGTATAGACGCGGCTTTCGTCCCTGCCGATAACAAGTCCTACATGGTCTGCGCTGCCGTCTAAATCCCAGTCAAAAAAGATAGCGTCGCCGGGGGCAATGTTTTCATAGCCCCGCGCTCCCCATTGTCCGTGAGAAGTAAACCACGGAATACCCTGCGACTGGCAGGCGGCAAAGCGCGGCTCGGAAAGTCCCATTTGCCCGTAGCACCAGGACACGAAACAGGCGCACCATTCCACGCGGGAATTAAAGCCGTACCAGCTCCAATACGGATAGCCGCCCACATTTCCGACTTGCCGTTTTGCAAGGTCAACGATAGCGGTATTGCCGGGGCGCGTTCCGTTTACAAAGTCCACGCCGCTTAAATCTTCCGACGCGGAAGTGTCGGGAGAGCCGCCGCCAAAGATAAGGGGCTTGTTCCCGCTTGTCTGTAAGTACACCCGGTACATTTCCAGTTGTTCCGGGGTCAGATTGTTTTCCGCAATGGTGGATAGTGGGGTATTCGTCAGCTTGACGTTCAAGATGTAATACTCATAAGGCACTTGTACCGTGTAGGTGTCCGTATGCTCGTTGCCGTCCTCATCTGTCCATGTGTCGGTGCGTTCTTCCTCCCGGTAGCGTATTTCCACTTCCTCGGTCAGCGTCAGCTTGTATTGTTGATTGAAAATCCGCTGTAATTCGCTCTGTACCTCGGCGCAGGTGTAGCTTTGGTATTTTGCGGTCAGATAAGACGCTAATTCATGGGGATTGTGTCCGATATTTGCAAGGTCATAGCGGTACTCGTCATAGCCCGGATTGTCGCGCTCGATATTGTCAATCCTGCTTTGCAGCTCGTTTTCCAATCCTGCGTAGCTGTTTTCCACTTCCACAAGGTCGCTGTCCTCGGACGTATAGGACGTTCCAAGCACGCCGTTTAACGTGCCGGAAAACATTGCCCCACAAGAGGACAGCCCGGACATAACCATGATAAAGAGCAGTAGCACCCCGACAGCGATTGCCACACCCGCCGGGTGCCTTGCCACAAATGCTGCGGTCTGCTTCGTTTTCTCGGCGGCTTTGGCTGCCGCCTTGCGGGTGCGTTCTGCCGCGCCCTTGATACCCTTTGCGGTATTGCGGGCTTCCTTTGCATACTGCCGCTTGATTTTCTGCTTCTGCCAAAACCGGGAAATGGGGTTACTGGTTAGCTGCGGGTTCTCATGCAGGGTCTTGTGATACTGAAAGTCCATATTTGCCCGAAAAGCCGCTTTTTCTGCCTTTGCCGCTTCCCGGTAGGGTTTCAGCTTATGGTTGCGGTAGCCCTGCTTGATTTTCCGCGCCCCGTACTTCAATCCCCGTTCTGCGGCTTCCTCGCTCTTGTGTGCGCCCTCCACGCCGGAATTATCCTTTTCGACAGAATGGATTTTGTTATGTACCAAAATCCCGGCTTCCTGTGTGGGGCGGGATAGCGGGTTGTGCTTCTCCTTAAATCCGGGCGGCTTGTCCTTTTCCTCAAAGTGCAGGCGGGTCTTGCCTTTCCCGGTGGTTTCGTCAAAGGTGCGCTCTTTTACCAGTTTCTTTTCTTTGGGGATAGCTGCCTTTGCCTTATCCAAGCAGTCGGCGGCTTTATCGGATTTCTTGATATACTTTTCAAGCTCCGGGGCAGCGCGTTCCTCGTCGGTAAATTGCAGCCGGGAAGATTTCGTCCCGGCGGTAGCTTCTGCCTGTGCTTTTCGTACTGCCTTTTTACTGGCTTTTCGTGTATGGGCGGCGTCGATATGCTTCATGACGCGCTCCGTTTTGCCGGTGTCCGCTTTGGGGGCAGCTCCCGGCACATGGGGAAGCGGGCTTGTATCAGATACCGGGGGAAGCTGCATAGCGTCCTGTGCCGCCTGTTGTTCCGGGGTCTTTTGTAAATCCGCGTCCCGTATGCGGTTGCTGATACGTTCCGTGTCTCCCGTGGTCTGATTTTCTGCGATAGCCCCGTCGCGGGTCATTTTCTGCGTGATTTTATCGCGGGGCTTTAATGGGTCTTTCAAGTGTTACCACCTCCAATCCGCGCCCCTGCAAGGGCGCAATACTCGGCGTTCAGTTCAATGCCGATATAGCGGCGGTCAAGGCTTTGCGCTGCAAGCCCGGTGGTGCCGCTTCCAAAGAACGGGTCTATCACAACGCCGCCTTTCGGACAGCCCGCAAGTATGCACGTTTCCGCGAGCTTCGGGGGATAGGCGGCAAAATGCCCGCCCTTGTACGGTACGGTATTGATAAGCCAAACGTCCCGCTTGTTTCTTGTGGTCGGCATAAGGGCGTCGTCATAATAGCTGCCGCTGCGGGGCTGATTGATACCCTGTACCTTGCCCTGTCCTGGTACTTCCTCGGCGTATTTGTGTCCTGCGCTGCGCCCTTGCCTGTAGCGCGCAGCCGTTCCCGGCGCGATCGGCTCTGCAATGGCGGCAGCGTCATAGTAATATTTCTTTGATTTCGTCAGTAAAAAGATATGCTCATAGCAGCGGCTCGGTCGGTCGCGGCAGCTTTCCGGCATAGGGTTTTCTTTCAGCCAGATAATATCGCTGCGTAAATACCACCCGTCAGAGCGCAGGGCAAAGGCAAGAAGCCACGGAATACCGATTAAATCCTTTTGCTTGCAGCCCGCTTTCATGCCGCTGCCGCAGTATGTGTCTGCGATATTCAGCCAAAATGTCCCGTCGTCTTTGAGTACCCGGCGCAGCTCCCGGAACACTTCCACAAGCCGCCCGATATACTGCTCCGGCGTGTCCTCACGTCCAATCTGCGCGTCAAGCCCGTAGTCCCTTAGTCCATAGTAAGGCGGGCTTGTGACGCAGCAGTTCACGCTTTCGCTCGGCAGCTCCCGCAGGGCATAGAGGGCTTCACGGTTGATGATTACGTCCGTTTTCATGGCTTGCTCACTTCCTCCGGCGTTTTATGCAAAGCTTTGCATAAATTTCCTAATGAAAAGTTTTTGTAAATGGAAAGAGTGATTGCAATTAGCTGTCTATAAAGCATTTTTATGGAAAAAACTTGCGATAATAATTGCATGGATATCTCCTTTCAACGACAATAGGCGCATCTCGATCTTCCAGCTGAATCCCAAACAAGTTGGCAGAAAGACCAAAGTCTGTTATCCTGGCTACAATCGCTATGACAACGAAACAGAAAATTTTATCGAAAGATATTTGGGTAAGAACGGCTGAAACTCAGCCGTTCTTCGCATTTCTTTCCATTATTCAAAACTTTTCATTAGGCTTTGTCGTAAGCAGACGGTAAAGCTCGGTGTCCGTCGGGAAGCGGTCAATGAACGGCAGCACCACATTCCCGTAAAAGATAAGCCCCTCGCCCGCTTCGGTGTGGGTTACATACTTCATCTGCTGCGGGGAGATGTTAAGCTGCTTTGCAAGGATAGCCCGGTCGCCCTGTGCCTGATTGAGCATGAGGACAAAATCGGAGTTTTCAAAGATATTCTCGACTTCGCGGCTGCTTAAAAGGTCTTTGACGTTCTGTGTGATAGCCGTCGGTATGCCGCCCCATTTACGAAAACGCTTCCAAATCTCCACAGAATAGGCTGCGGTCTGTTCCTCTTTCAAAAGCAAATGAAATTCGTCCATATAGTAACGGGTTGCCTTTTTCTCGGCGCGGTTGACGGTCACGCGGTTCCACACCTGGTCTTGCACAATGAGCATACCTAATTTTTTGAGCTGCTTTCCAAGCTGCTTAATATCAAAGCAGACAAGACGGTTTGAAAGCTCCACGTTGGTACGGTGGTTAAAGACGTTCAGAGAGCCGGAAACATAAAGCTCCAATGCCGCCGCAATGCGGGCAGCTTCCGGCTCCGGCTGTTTCAGCAGTTCGTTGTAGAGGTCGCCCAAAATCGGCATTTTTGCCGGGTCGGGGTCTGCAAGGAAAGGTCGGTACACATTCCTAACGGCGCGGTCAATGACGGTCTTTTCCACGGGCTGCAAGCCCTCTTTGCCGCCGATAACAAGCTCGCAGAGGGAAAGGATAAAGTCGGATTTCAAGGCAAGCGGGTTGTCGTCCTCGGAGTAGTTGAGGTTAATATCCATAGGGTTCACATACTGGGGCTTGCCGTCCATGCCTTTTCCGGCAGGCGACAGACGTATCACTTGCCCGCCCAAACGCTGCACAAGGGAAAAATATTCTGCTTCCGGGTCGCAGATAATAATATCGTCGTCGGTAATGAGAAAGGCGTTTGTCATTTCCCGTTTTGCCGCAAAGGATTTACCGCTTTCCGGTGTTCCAAGAATAAGCCCGTTGGGATTTTTCAGTTGCTTGCGGTCGCAGAGTATCATGTTGTTACTAAGGGCATTTAAGCCGTAGTAAAGGGCTGCACCCCTTTGGAAAAGCTCCTGCGTGATGAACGGGATAAAAATAGCGGTGCTTGATGTGGTAAGCCCTCTTTGAATGGGGATAAGGTTCTCCCCAAGCGGTACAGAGGACATAAGCCCCGCTTCCTGTTGGTAGTCAAGGCGGGTTAAGGCGCAGTTGTTCTTCTGTGCAATGCCCGCCGCCGCGAATACGTCATTTTCCAGTTTCCGCTTCGTGTCCGCCATGTTCACCACAAGGAACGTCAAGAGGAACATTCTTTCATTCCGGCTCTGCAAGTCCTGTAAGAGATTCTTCGCTTCGCTGCCGAAAGTGGCAAGGTCGGACGGTATAATATCCATGTCATAGCCGCTGCGTACCGCTTTCTTCTGTTCCTCGATTTTCATTTTGTCAAGGTCGGTAATCTTGCGCTTGATTGTCTTTATGGCTTCGGTCTGGTCGATACTGTGGATATGCAGATTGACGATAACGCCCGTTTCCAAGTCCAGAATGTCAGATAAGATACGGTCGTTTAATTCCGGCGCAAGGATTTCAAGGAATGAAACCGCGCCGATTTTGCGCCCCATGCGGAAATAACGCCCCTCGCCAAAACGGAAAGAGGACGGGGCGATAAAGTCCTTTGTGGAAAGCCCGGACGGGGCAAGCCATGAAAAATCAAAGGCAAACTGCCCGCCCTCCGGGTGGAAAATGCCATGCAGCATTTTAAGGCGTTCATAGCCTGTCATGGGGCGGGCAGACACGCCCAAGAGCTTAAAGTTGTTGAGTACGTCCGTTTCGATACGGGCAAGGCGGGATTTCGCCGCGCCCAGACTGTCGGCTTCAATGGCAAAGGTGATATATTTTGCTTTGACAAGCCCGTTGTTGCCCTTTGCAAGCTGGTTTTTCAGCATATCCCGGTATTCTGTGCGGATAGAATTGAAAGCGTCCTCCTGTGCCGGGATATTGACCGCCTTTTCCGCTTCGCCGCGCTGCGTCCCTTGATTGATGAAAGAAAGCTGCACCGAAACGGAAGCGTCAAAGTAGTTGAGGAAGTCGCACCAGTTCTCAAAAATGGCGGTCTTGTCGTCTGCCTGTGCAAGCTGATAGTTAATATCTTCAAAGGCGACGGTCTTTGAGTATTTCCGTCCCGTAACCTTGCAGATACCGTCCGGGTACATCTGGATATAGGGGATTGTCTGCTGCGCGGTGTGGGCTTTCCCGTCGCCCTTTGCCTGTCTGATGATTTCCGCAATCTGCTTTTTCTCGGCGCGGGTGAGCTTGCGGGGCGGGTTAGGCTTTGTGCTTCCCGCCGCGCTGTTTCTTCGTGTTTCCTTTTGCAATCGCTGATACCTCCTTTTCAAGTTTTCTCTGCCGTTCTAAGACGGAATAAAAGTTGTCTGTCCTGTATGGTCGTTCTTTGGGGGCTATGAATTTTGTCCGTATGATGTTCTTCACCACCACTTCAAGGGGCTGTCCATGCTTCTCATACATGGCAAAGAGGAAACAGGGCAGCATGACGGCAATCATAGCCATAGACGCAAGGCTTGTGCCTGTGCTGTCTTTGAGCAGAAAGAAAAGCGGCAAGCCGAACAGGAGAGCCGCCGCAAAACATACAATCTGCCGTTTGGTAAGGTTGAAAGCTACTTTTGTCTTGACTTTGGATAAGTCTTTGGGTACGGGTACATACGCCAAGTGGAAACCTCCTTTCTCTGGTTTTTTTGCTGCTGTAAGTTCCCATAGGGGTAATCAAGGCAAAGGTCAATCTATGCCCTTTGCCCGTCCCTATTCTATGGGGTTCTCCCGCGTCAAGG
>OICN01000460.1_pt1 | contig 14102 bp, 13 predicted proteins | sample 1581301 | NCBI WGS metagenome assembly OICN01 (sample SAMEA3882557, study PRJEB24775) | human gut metagenome | biome: human-associated habitat; feature: intestine environment; material: feces | place: Netherlands | collected 2009/2010
GAGGATCTTCCCGCGGATGCCCTGTACTGCCTTGCACCAACCGGCAGCTCTCTGTAACATTCTTTCCGGGTACTCTTTCTCGTCATAGCCGAATATTTCACTGCCACGGAGTATACTCCCCCGGGGGACTGAAGTCAAGGGATATGACCCGTCTGTTTTTTCATCTGGTTCATATCATGAGTGAAAGCAGTTCAGGCAAGGCCTGTCCGGCTGGCTTTGCCGGGCATGGCTCTTGCAAAAAAAGGTGAAGTGACCGTGGGTCACTTCACCTTTTTTGTTTGCGGTAAACTGTGCTTTTATGGCGCACCGGTGCGTCCGATGGAGCAGACTGTGCCGCCCATACCGAGGGTCGTTTTGATGCCGACCCCGCCGTAGGGCGCGAAAGAAAGCAACGCGTTCCAAAGCTCCAGAAGCGGCGGCGCAAGATGCGCTTCGACCGTTACGCTGCCCTGAAAGGACGGAATGCGCGTTTCCTTCAGCGGATAACGTGTGGTGCGCAGGTTGTAGTCCACGATATGCAGCCCCTGCTGCAAAGCCAGCAGCGCATCACCATCCGTAAGAGCGTATTCCGGGAAAGCGGTGTTCCAATGCGCGGTCAGGCTTTGTAAAAGCAGCGTTTCCTGCGGAAAAATAGCATAGCGGCCGGACTGCTTGAAGGCGCAGGGCGACAGAAAAACAAGCTTTGCGCGGCTTTCACCGTAGGAACGACCAAAGCGGATCAGCTCGGCGGCGGAGACTGCCGGGGAAACATGGACTTCTGTGACCGGCAGGGGCGATTCGTGCAGCGGGATCTCCTTTACAGACGTCAGAAGGGGAGAGACGCTCTGCCGGACGGTTTCGTTCAGCAGATTGACCGTCCAGATCAGCGCCTGCTTTTCCGGCGAAAAATGCAGGAAATGCGCAATGGGGTGCTCCCCTTGCAGATGCAGGGCATCGCCAACGTCTGCCGGAAGCTGTGCCATCAGCCAGCCATACAGGCGGTAGGCCCATGCCTGCGGGACCCGTACCCCCGTGGGTGGCGCTAAAACAAGCTGAAGCTGCTGGATCATAGGATACTCACCTCGCAATACCCATAGGGATAGAACTGGCCGCGAAAGCGGGCGTATTTCATGGTGTGCGGGGAGATGCCATACGGCTTCACGTCATCCTGATGCTTGTGGTTGGAGAACATTTGCGTCATCTGTTCTGCCGTCCAGCGCAGCCCCTTTTCTTCGCCCAGATAGGGATACGCCAGCGACTTGGCAAAAAAGCCGGAGCCGCCGCCAAGGATCAGGTATGGCTGCTGCGGCAGGTTGACGGCACCGCTTGGCGCGGTGAAGTGCCTGCTGTATGTCTGCTCGTAATAAGTATCAAACTGCTGGATGGCATCCATAAGGGACTCTTTGGTAATACGCCCCTTCAGCACCGATTGATCCAGCGTCAGCTTAAAATGAACCGTAGCGCCGGGGATCGCGCATTCCCGGAACAGGGGAATGCCTTTCTTACTGTTCTTTGGAAAGGAACCGTCCGGAAGTACATCGAATTTTCCGCAAAGAGCCATCCGCTCATTCGGGATGGGCTTACTGTCGGAGACCTGAACACCCCGGAACAGGCTGTTGACCGCATCGGAAGCGATGCTGCCGTCCTTCTGAAGGCGCAGATGCAGCTGATTGATGTATTTTTCCTCCGGGAATGCGGCGTTATCGTCTGACGCAAGGCTGTGCCCAGTGCTCTGATCGGCCCGAACGGCCTGCAAGAGCCATACGGTGCGCAGTGCACCCTTGAGGCTGCTGCCGGGAATGTACGCCCTGCCATGGGCATCCCGCTGGAAGGTGTAGAGATTTTTCGGCGGATTTGTAACGGCATCTCCCGCCTCGATCGCATAGCGGGTCAGCGTTGTCAGCTCAGTATTGGGAATGCCGCAGTCCTTGGTCAGAAACGCCCAGAGATCGGACTGATCGCTGAGCATGAACTGGGTGTACTGGTCTACCAGCCCGCGATCTGTCAGAAGGGTGAAAAATTTCTGTTCGTCCAGAAAGGAGGCTTTTCCGCTGCGGGAGTTGTACAGGTACTCTTTTTTAGTATATGTGCGGCCGTCACCGATGAACAGGGGCGACCGCACATTCAGGGTCAGGTCGAATATTTGCAGATGATCCTGCTGTTTCATCATAAGGTCACCCCCATCAGGATCGGTTTGGAATAACGGTATGCCGGGTGCGCATCGGTCAGGCTGACATCGTACAGCGCCCCCTGATAGGAGTGCCGCAGCACAGAGCCGGCGGCAAGGGCATACTGCGTTTTTTTCTTCAGTGGCGTTTCCACACGATCAGATGCCATGAAGCCGCTGCGGCGTACGAGCTGGAAAGAGGCGTCTTTCAGCGCGCTGTCCAGTTCATCCGCCTGCGGCAGACTGGTGGTCAGCAGCAGATAGGGCGCACGGTTGGCAGAAAGTGCACGGCGCAGCCACTTGGTCTGTGCGTCAGAGGGCGTATTCAGGCAGAGCTTTTGCACCACATGGAATTTGCCGTAACCGGTGCTGACCCTGCCGCCGATCCCGGTGACGCCCAGCCCTTCCAGCAGGGCGTGCAGCTTTTTGTCCTGTCCGCTTTCCGAGACGCCGCAGATGAAATACAGCCCGCAGTTCGGTGCAAAGCGGAACAGCCCTACCTGATAAGGCTTGGTGTCTCCCTGCGCGGGGATATTTGCCTTGGTCTGCTCGTAATGCGTGCCGAAGCTTTCCGGCTGATCATCGGGCGTAAAATGCCCTGCGTGCAGGCTTTTGGCATAGCGGTCAAAGGCCAGCACGGGGATCCAAGCCATCTTTTTAACCTTTTTGCGCAGGGTGGTCTCCACCTCCTCGGTGGATTCCGATGCAGCGATGGGCTTGGGCAGATAGAACGTTTTGTCGTACCACGGCATCGTATCGCTGAACAGGAGTTTGCCCTGCCGGACGCTTTCGCATAGCCGCTCCAGCGCGGCTTCCCCCTGCTGGACGAGGGTCTCATGGCAAAGCGCGGAAAACAAGGTGTCAGCCCGCAACGTCTCCTCGGAGGTGTAGAGCGACAAAGCGGAGTCCGAGCCGCCGAAATGCACAGCGGTGTCGAACTGAAGCTTAAACAGAAAATAGTTCATAGCTGTCCACCTCATCAAAGAGGGCTTTCAGGCTGTCAAGCTCCACCGGTGCGCCGTAGCTTTTCAGCGCAAAGTTTTTCAGGCTGACGCGGCCGCTGCCGCGGGAGCCGTGACCGCCCAGATAATCCATCTGCAGCAGCTTCATGCCCTTGGCCAGCAGGGCAAGATCTTCCTCCACCTGTGCCGGGTCGGTGACATCGTAAACGATGCTGACGCCAAAGGCTGCACCGGCGATCACGCGCTCGATCTGGCGGGGGTTTGCCTGCGCGTTTGCACGGGAGATCGTGTTTTCAGTCTTGACCTCGGTCACGCCCACGTTGGAAAGTTCTTTTTCGTTGGTCAGAAAGGCGTCTGCAAATTGCAGGCGGGAGCGGCGCGCCGGCTCGGCTGAGCCGAACAGGCGCAGGATGCGTGCATCGTCCGCGCTGCATTCGGGCATATTCTCAATATCCTGACAGAGGCTGCGTGCCAGCAGGGTGCGCAGCTTGCCCTTCAGGCTGCTGCCGGGCACGATGGGCAGACCGGTATAGGGGTCGCGCACCACCGGGCTGTCCACAGCACCGATGGCAGAAAAGGCAGAGGAACCGCCGATGTGCATACCGGTGCGCACGATCAGATCGCACCGGATCAGAATTTTTCCATACATAATCAATTCTCCTTGCCGCCAAGGTAGCGGTGGAAAGCGACCAGCGCTTCCATATAGTGTGCAAAGCGGATCAGATCCGCACGGTCGGTGGAAATGCCCTTGAGGTATTCCAGCAGATGTGCTTGTGTAATAAACTCTCTCATGGGATAGACTGTTTCTTTGCCGCTGCCCTCTTCTTTGCCGCTGCCCTCTTCTTTGCCGCTGCCCTCTTCTTTGCTGCGGCTCTTGCTTTCTCCTTTGTCACGGCCATACTCGTAGGCTATGCGCACCCGCATCAGGTTGAGCTTGACTACACTGTCTGACTGCAGCTTGTCCTCGGTGCTGGTGTTTTCTTTGTTATAGATATCGGTCACAAGGCTCAGCAGGCTGCGGATCTTGCTGGTGGTTATGGTCGTGCCGCTGTTCTTCAAGCTGCGCATAATGCGCTCGGCCTCGTCCACATAATTCTCCGGTACCTTTTTCGGTATGGTCTCCGGTGGGAGCGCCTTCTGCTGGTCTTTGCCGCCCCGGCCATTGTTATTCCATTCTGCCATCTGTGTCGCCACCCTTTCTGTTCTGATACACATAAATGTAGATCGCGGTGATGAGCTGGTGACGCTGCACGGCGTCTAAAGCCCAGGCCATCATGCTGTGAGAAAATTGTTCGTAGAGCGGATAGTCCGGCGCGTTCTTTTTGGGGGAGAGCCGCGCCAGCAGATAGGCATACCGCGCAAGGTTGATGCGGTCGTTCTCCGCTTCCCGCAGCAGTGCCAGCAAATTGTAGAGCATGGAATTTCCGCGCGGGGTCTCGCCTTTGTCTGCGCAGCTGCGGTCATAGGCTTGGAAGAAGCGCTGCAAACAGCCAACCTTTTCTTCCAGCACCTTTGTGCGGAAGGTGTCCCACGCATAGGTATGCCCCTGCTCCGGCTGCACCAGCAGATTGCCCTTTGCATCCCGGACGGCTTTGCGCTCCGGCGTAAACAGCGCCACGGCGTTTTTGCCGGGCAGATGCTTGGCGGCTTCCTCCAGTGCGGCGGTTTCCTCGGCAGAAAGCCGGATGGGGTAGTGGGGGTCGAAGATGCCGATGCCTGCGCTGAGGGTCAGCGCCCCGCAGGAAAAGGCGGTCAGATTGCGCTGGATGCGCTGCGCGGCTTCCAGAACATCGTTCCATGCGCCCACAAGGAATACGTCATCGCCGCCGGCATAGACGATGCTTACCTGCAAACCGTCCAGAATGCCGTTGATATAGCTCTTGAAGAACAGGGACATCTGCCGGGAGAACGCCGAGGTGCGGGACAGGTTGACATAGCGCATCCGCCGCACCGGGTCTTTTTCGCTCTCCTGCTCAAAACCGGAGATGAACGCGTGGCCGAGGTTGTCCACATCCATGCGGCAGACCGCAATGCGGCGCACGCCCGCAGCCTGCTGGGCCAGTTCGTCCATACTGTTGCTGGCGGCGTAATCGCCCACATAGATGCGGGTGCTGTAGCGCAGGCCCGCGCAGAAGCGATTCTTCGTATAGACACGCGCCACGCCCTCGCCTGCGAGAAGCTGTCTTGCCCGGGCCTCATTGGTAAGGATAAAGGACAGCTCACCCTGGGCGGCGGGCAGTGTGAAGTCTGCACCGTCCGCATCGCGGCTGACCACATACACATCCTGTCCCTGGATCTTCCGGGACAGGCTCTCGAACAGGGCGCACCAGAGGCAGATGCAGGTATCCTCCTCCCCGTCGCGCAGGGCGTCTGTCCTGCCGCAGATCCGGCATTCCCGCTGGCCGGGGTTTTGGTGGCTCTGATTCATCCGCCGAAGCTGCTGCACCGAATAGCGGTGCAGCTTCTTTTTTGCCACCTGACGGCTCACCCGGCGGAACATCGCCTGATAGGGGGCCTCCTCCGCCGGGGTGTTGGTCAGATCGTTGGCGCTGCAGGGGGTATAGCCGTCTGCCAGATACAGCCGCACGCCAAACTGCTCAATGAGGAAGTCGTTGAAGCGGGTGTTCCACGCCTGGATGGCCCGGACGGTCTTTTCCGTGTTGGACAGCAGCACATAGCAGTGCCCGCCGCCGCTGTAGAGCAGATTGGCCCGGCTGAGGCCGCACAGCTGCAGCAGCTCGTCTATGTAATGCTCCATGCACAGCTCCAGAAAGAAGGAGCGGCTTCGCAGGGACTTCAGCGCATTCCTGGTGGACACGCTGTAGATGAACTTCTGGATGCCGGAAAAATCGGCGGAATAGAGCAAAAACGCCTGCTGCAGGCGGAAGCTCTGCTCCTGCTGCACCAGGGCGGTGAAATAGTCCGTTTCGCCCCGATCCAGCAGATACTCGCTGATGCACGCCCCCACGGCGGCAGTGACCTTGCTGTGGTCATACAGGGAAATGTCGGGACTTTCCCCGGTGTTGGTGCTGGAGGGCACGGTGCTCAAACAGCTCTCCCAAACGGACAGCAGGGAGTTGAGCCACTCCTCCTGCGGCGGCAGGGCGGAAAGCTCCCGGCGCAGGGTCAGCAGGATCTGCTCATAGTCGCCGGCGGAGAGGCGGAAGGACCCGTCCAGCGGCAGACGAAGGCGGCCGTCCAGGGCGTGGGGCGGCAGGGTATGCCCCGGATGCTCCCCGTTGAGATGGGTGAACACCGGCGACAGGGGCAGATAGCGGTCAAACTGCGTTTCGTCGCCGGTCTGCCGCCGGTCGGCGGCCGCGGCGATGTTGTCGGCAATGTAGGCGATGGCGGCAAGGGGGTCGCAGTCCTTTGCCTGACGAAGCTGGGCGGCGTGGTGATAGCGGATGCAGTCCAGCACGGCCTTGGCCTGTCCGTAGCCGTCGATGTCCCGGACAAAGCGATATCCGGCCTCGCCGTGCCGCCCGTCGGAAATACCGGCGCGGTAGACCGCCTTGCCCACATCATGGAGCAGACAGCCGAAGGTGGCTTGTACGGTTTGCGGGTTCATGAGGATCCCTCCTTTCCAAAGGGTCGTCCCCTTGCGGGGTGGGGGTTGTTTCCACAGCAAGCGCACACATTGGCACGTTCTGCACAGCAGTTACCGTCCCCTTGCGGGGTGTGAGTTGTTTCAGCAATAGTATACAACAGCTCCGCGGAATGGTCAACTGTATTTGTTCAGCTTTAATAGGACGTCCCATCAGCTGACCAAAATCCGCCGCGTTTCCACGGCATTCTGCGCGGCTGACAGGCCATTTTACGGTGCGAAGGTGGGTGCCTCCGCACCGCAGGGCTCAATACTGCTTCTGAATATAGCGGATGATGCGCTCATAGATGTGGAAAACCTCCGGGTCGCAGGCGGGAAACAGCAGGAGAATGCACCGCTCGATCAGCGAAATGATCTGCTCCGGCGTCTTGCCGCACGCCGCCCGGATCTCGTCCGCCGTCACCGCGCACAGGCGGTGGGCCAGACCGTTGCGCACCTCCTTCAGATCGGCATAGCAGCGGAAGTAGGTTTTGGTTTCCTCCGGCTGTGTGGACAGGATGTCCAGTATATCGTCGCAGAACCACGTGCTCAGATCGGACGGGCGGCATTCCCACGTCCCCGTCACATAAAGCCGGTCGTACAGCTCCGGCATCTTTTCCTGCATCAGGCCGGGCTCGATTTTCATGCGCCCTCCGTACCTCGATTGCACATGGGTCAGATCATACCCATAACGCCTGGGCAGAAGCTGATTCAGCAGCGTTTCCTGCAGGCGCAGGGTCAGCGGCTCCATGTGCAGCACAAATTCCGTGTAGCTGTGGGAGCAGAGCAGATTTTTCATCAGTAGCGCATACTCGCAGATGTCCTGATGCGCGGGGGCGGCCTCCGGCAGATACAGCTTCAGGCTCAGCCCGTATCCCCGCACGGCTTTCCGGGCCTCCTCCGGCAGCAGGTCATTGCGATAGGCCATGTGCTTCACCAGGGCCATCAGCTCCTCCGACAGAGGCGCCGGACGCATTTCCGCAACGCCCCGGAAGCACCGCTGATTCAGCAGCGCCTCCACCTGCTGCCATTGATTCTTGCGGCGCACGGAGAACATCTCCGGCTCAACGCAGCGGTTGGGCGCGCCCTCCTGCTCGTCCTCATTGCACTCGATCTCCAGGTCGATGTCGTAGTTTTCGCTGTCGTTGGTGCGAACGGTGGTGCCGGCCTTTTTCTCCGGCGTTTTCACCTGTATGCCCCGGGCATGATAGCGCAGCTCCAGCACCATCTGCGACAGCAGCATCTGCATCTGGGGCGTGCCGGAGGTGATGTTCACCAGGATCTCCGCATCCGCATACTCGCGGCTCAGCCGATTCATCACGTCGTGGAGCGGCTGATCCAGCTCGTCCATATCGGAAACATCGCTGACGGAAAAATCCTGCTCCAACACCACCGGAGCGTAGCCGTCCCAATGGGACTTGAGGTGGAAAAACACCTTTTCATAGCGTTCGTCCGCCTCCGCCAGCTTTCGCACCTCGGGCGTAAACAGCAGGCAGACCACCTCGGGGCGGTAGTGGCGCAGGATGTGCAGCATAGCGCCGTCGCACTCACCGCGAATGGGATCGGTGGTCCCTAAAAAGCTCAACAATACCTGCCTGCGCGTGGTTTTCTTTTTCATGATGCAGCCCCTCCCTGTTGTTATCAATTTCTCCAAACCTGCCGCCTGTATAGTATACCATGGTTGTATGTGTATCGCAACTGTCGTTGGCATTTATCCGTTAAAAATGCCGGATAGAGATCCAGCCGTATCCGGATACATTTCGTCTCCGCACGGCCGTCCGCGCCCGGTGCTTTCGCATAATCTGCCTGGGAGTGCAGATACTACCTTTGCCAATATTCAGTTACAAAGGGAGTTATCATATGAAAGCAACCGGAATCGTGCGCCGCATCGACGATTAAGTTATAATAGGAGCAAGGTCAGAAAGCCTTGAAAACACTGGTGTTTCGCTGATTTTGTCCAACTTCACAAACATCCAGAGAACAAGCTGTTTGGCTGCGGTGAGCTGCAACCGCACTCTCGGAAGGAGGTCGCAGCAAATAACAAAATACTCAACGGGATAGCCCCGGTACTGTACCACGCATGAGTGGAACAATACCGGGGCTATTTTTTTATCACAACGGAGGTAACACTTATGATTCCAAATCCACTTCTGGCGTTTGACGCCTTGATGCAGGAAACGCCGTATTCCCATTTCGACAGCGGCTGCGAGGGCATCACACCGGAATGCCGCACCTGTCGTTTCCATCGTCCGTACTGGAAGCATCAGTCCTGTGTCTTTCAGTTCTGCCCCTATTCTCCGATTGCGGTTTCCACACGCAAGGATAAGCAGGGACGGTGATGCCAAATGTCAATCGTTCGATCCGCTAAAACAGAAGGCTTCACAGTCATGTCCAACAGCCACCTAAAAGATCGATCCATTTCACTCAAGGCTAAAGGGCTGCTATCGCTGATTTTGAGCCTTCCGGACGGCTGGGTCTACACAATCAAGGGGCTTGCAACACTCAACTCCGATGGTCTGGATTCCACCAGAGCGGCGCTCAAAAACCTTGAAGATCACGGCTACGTTGTCAGGCGGCAGCTTTATGACAAGAGAGGTCGATTTGCAAAATGTGAGTACACGGTTTATGAGCGTCCACAGCGGTCTTCTCCACCAACGGGTTCACCGTTATCGGAAAAGCCGACAACGGACAATCCGTCACCGAGGAATGCGTCAACGGTAAAGCCCACGCTATTAAATACGAATAAAGAAATTACAGAAGAATCAAATACGGACTCTATGAACTATCCATCTATCAATCTTGATAGGATGGATGGAACGGATGAGCGAAGCGAATATGAGGAACTGATTAAAGAGAACATTGGCTTCGACTACCTGATCCGGAATTATCACTATGACCGTGACCGACTTCAAGAAATTGTAGACATTATCTTGGATGTGGTTTGCTCCTGCGCAGAGACAATTCGCATCAACGGCGAAGATATTCCCGTAGCTGTGATTAAATCCCGGTATCTCAAATTGAATGACAGCCACATTGAGTATGTGATTGACTCAATGGCAAAGAACCCATCTGACATTCGGAACATCAGAGCCTATCTTCTGACGGCGCTCTACAATGCGCCTGTTACGATAGACAATTACTACTCCGCGCTGGTCAACCATGATCTCTACGGGCAGGACAAGTCCTCCCAATAATCACATAAATACGATTGCAGCATAAGAAGCTGTTTGAGCAATGCTCGGAAAGGAAAAACATGAGAAGTGCAAAAGAAACAGGCTGCTTCCCGTATGGCAGCGGTCAGGTCTGTTACATGGAGGTCTCGCCTGACGGAGCCGTTACCCAGTTATCCACGGTTTGTGAAAAACGTTCTGCCTACATAAACGCACAGGCTGGCATCAGCAAAATCCTTGCAGTGTGGCCGGGACGTTGGCGCAGCGATCTCTTCATCATTGACGATCTGGACGCTTTTTCCGAAAAGCAAAGTCTGTTCGGAAAATACAGATAACTCGGCGGAAAGGAGGATAGCTCGAATGAAAATCTTCTGTCTCAAGGGTGTGCCGCCTTAGCTGAGGCAGCATCCCCTCAATCATCTCAAGGAAAGGAGGTATCACTGCAATGCAGGATGAAGTCAACACCAAAGTTGTTGCAATCATGATCAAGGGCGGCAAAATCTCAGCCGAGGTGCTGAAAAAGGCACTGGACAAGTTCGTGCAGGAGATTGAGAAGGCGCAGAAGCAGATGCAGCAACCAAAAACCTATCGCGGCAAGCAGTCCATCAAGCATCTGATGAGCCAGAACGCCGCCATCTCCAACATCGAAGTGACGGACGGTAACATCAAGTCCTTTGAGCGAACAGCCAGTAAATACGGTCTGGACTTTGCGCTCAAGAAGGACGTTTCCGTTGAGCCGCCCAGCTATCTTGTCTTCTTCAAGGGACGAGATGTTGATGTTATGACCGCCGCCTTCAAGGAGTTCTCTGCCAAAACGGTTAAGCAGAAGGAACAGCCGTCCATCCGGCACAAGCTGGATCAGGAGAAAGCCCAGAGCAAGGCGCAGCACAAGGAGAAGGTCAAGGTCAAAACCAAGGATCGGGGTGTGGAGCTGTGAACAAACCCGATATGAAGAAGCTCATTCTTCTGAACCTTCCGTATGTCTTCGCCTTCTACTTTGCGGATAAGATCGCCGCCGTATTTCGTCTCGCTCCCGGCACAGAGTTCATCGACAAGCTGACAAACGGCTTTGCCGTGTTCGGCACTGCCTTTGCAAATCCGCTTCCCAGCTTTCATCCCGTTGATCTGCTCGTTGGTCTGTCGGCTGGCGTGTTGCTCAAGCTGGCGGTCTACGTCAAGGGCAAAAACCGCAAGAAGTTCCGGCAGGGCGAAGAATACGGATCTGCACGATGGGGCAAGCCAGAGGACATCAAGCCGTACATGGACCCGGAGTTCTCGAACAACGTCATCTTGACGCAGACGGAGTTCCTGACCATGAACAGCCGCCCGAAGCAGCCGAAATACGCCCGCAACAAAAATATCCTTGTCATCGGCGGTTCCGGCTCAGGTAAAACGCGCTTTTTCGTGAAGCCAAACCTGATGCAGATGCACAGTTCATACGTTGTCACCGACCCGAACGGTTACACTATAAGAGGATAGAAAAAAGGAGCGTTTCACAAACGAAGATTTCTTTGAAGAAGGGAGGTCAAAACCGTGGCTAAGAAAGAAGAAATCAAAATCACAGCCCTGTATGAGCGTCTGTCAAGGGACGATGAACAGGCCGGGGAATCAAACTCCATCCAGAACCAGAAAAAATACCTCGAAGAATATGCCCGTCAGAAAGGGCTAAGAAACATTCGCCATTTTTATGACGATGGTTATTCGGGTACGAATTTCAACCGTCCCGGCTTTGCCGCCCTGCTGGAAGAAATCGAAGCAGGTCATGTGGAAGTCCTGATTGTAAAAGACCTTAGTCGTTTTGGCAGAAATTACCTGCAAGTCGGCTATTACACGGAGATTCTTTTCCCGAAGAAGGGCGTTCGTTTCATAGCTATCAACAACAATGTGGACAGCGCCACCCCGCAGGACAATGACTTCACTCCGTTTTTGAACATCATGAACGAGTGGTACGCAAAGGACACCAGCAACAAAATCAAGGCGGTATTCAAGTCCAGAATGAAGGAAGGGCTGAGGTGCAGCGGCTCCATTCCCTATGGCTACAAGAGAGAACCGGGCGATAAGCAGACCCTTATCGTGGACGAGCCTGCCGCAGAGGTTGTCAGGAAAATTTTCCGGCTGGTATGTCAGGGCGTTACCACAACAGGCATTGCGGAAATTCTGGCAAAGGAAAAGGTGCTGATACCGTCTGCCTACGCTGCCATGAATCAGCCGAAGAACTGCCGTCACAAGGAGATTACAGACCCTTACCGCTGGAACGCCACCACCATCGGCTATATCCTCGACAGGCAGGAATACCTCGGTCATACCGTGTTGGGCAAATCCATCTGCGAGAACTTCAAGACCAAGCAGCGCAGAGCCGCAACGCCGGACGAGCTGATGATTTTCCCCGATACGCATGAAGCCATCATCGACCAAGACACATGGGATATTGCCAGAAAGATACGCTCAAAGAAAAAGCCGAGAGTGGCGAACGGCACCTACTCCCACCGCCTGTCCGGGCTGGTGTACTGCGCCGACTGCGGGGCAAGGATGGGCTATATCAGCCCAGAAACCAAGCACAGCGGCAAACGCTATGATTCTGATTCCGCTTTCCAATGCGGCAACTACCGAAGCGCCACAAACGATTGCGTCTCTCACTATGTGAAAACATCGGTTCTGGAAGCGGCGATTTTGCGGGCAATTCAAGCGGTGAGCAAATATGTCCTTGAAAACGAAGCCGAGTTCATTGACCAGCTCAAAGCCGTTTGGAATGAGCAGCAGGCAAGAGCAGCGGACAACGGACAGCAGGAGCTTGCCGAAGCGAAGAAGCGGATAGCCGATTTAGATGAAAAAATCAATAAGCTGTATGAAAGCTCCGTGAACGGCTTGCTGCCGGAGCGACAGGCACAGCGCATGATTCAGCAGTACGATGAAGAACAGATTTTGCTGGAAAAGCGTGTTGTAGAGCTGGAGAATCTGGTTCAGCAGGACGAAATCAAGCAGGTGGACGCATCCCGTTTTATCGCTCTGGTCAAGAAATACCGGGATTGCGAGGAGCTGACCGACACCATGCTCTATGCGTTCATTGACAGGATTGAGGTTCACGAAGCCACAGGCGGACGAACCATCTACCGCCAGCAGAACATTGATATTCATTTCAATTTCATCGGCAACTACTACCCGCCTGTTGAAGCTGTTTCCGAGGAAGAACGCATTGCCGCCATCGAAGCCGAGCAGCTGCGTAAGAAGCAGGAAAAGGGCAAACGCTCGGAAGAACGCAGAAAGCAAAAGCTGTATGCTATGCGAGAAGCTGCGGAAGCCGGAGACCCGGTCGCTATCGCACAGTATGAAGAACATCTGGCATATCAGCGTGAACGGAATCAGAAGCACCGCCAGAAGCTAAAGGAAGCCAGAGAAGCCAGCCCGGAATATATCAGTCAGTTAGAGGAAAAAGAGCGCATCAAGCGTGAAAAGATGCTTGAAACCGAGCGTAAGCGGATAGAAAGAGCCAACCGCAAAAAGAAGCTGACACGCAAGGAACTGAAAGACGCGGCGAAAACCGACCCGGAAGCCGCTAAAGCGTGGGAAGCTCTGAAAGCCAAGGAAGCCGAAGCCAGACAGCGCAAAAAGGAGCGTGAGGAAGCGAGAATGGCGGCTGACCCCGAATATGCCGCTATGATGGCAGAACGAAAAGCGGAGTATGTCCGCACAAGGACTGCACGGCGCAAGGCTGAACACGAAGCCCTTGTGGAGCTTGCCAAGACCGATGAAGAAGCCGCAAGGAAGCTGGCTGAGAAGCGGAAATATCAGAGCGAAGCCACCGTTAAGTGCTATCAGAAATTGAAAGCCGATGCAGAAGCCGGAGACCCCGAAGCCATGAAACGATACGAAACCCACCTTGCCAAGCGCAGAGAGGACTACCACAAAAAGAAAGCAGAAAGGGAGGATATTCCAGCATGAACGAGTTATGGATAGTCAGATTTGTCCGCAAGGACGGCAAGCCGGACGAGGAATATTACTATCGTTCTCTTGCCGAAGCAGAGCATCACAAGAACCTGTTTCTGAACGATGATTCCGGGCTGTATGAGCGCATTGAAATCATCAGCGACAAGCATTAAGGAGGACATTATGGAACTGAAATTCATCAAGAGCGGAGATTACTACATCCCCGACATTCAACTGCAAAACCCGAATATCCGTCTTGGAAAGTGGGGGCTGATGCGAAAGTCGTATCTGCGGATAGCACAGCCGATACGACT
>OICN01000465.1_pt1 | contig 14043 bp, 11 predicted proteins | sample 1581301 | NCBI WGS metagenome assembly OICN01 (sample SAMEA3882557, study PRJEB24775) | human gut metagenome | biome: human-associated habitat; feature: intestine environment; material: feces | place: Netherlands | collected 2009/2010
TGGAGGGCCCCGGACCGGCCGGCTCCGGCGGCATTGCCCCGGGAGCAGGCGGCGCTGCCGCCGTCCGGGGTCCGTTCCGGGCAGAGGGCCGTCCACAGGGTTTTCGGACCGGGAACCGTGTTGTCCTTCCGGGACCCCATCGTGGAGATACGCTTTCCTGCCAAGGGGGACAAGAAATTCGTCCTGTCCGACTCGGTGCAGCGGGGACTGCTGCGCCTTGAGGAGTGAGGGAGTGCCAGAATTTTCCCAGATTCAGGAAATCCCTGCATGATACTGTTCACTCTGGGGAAACATAAACAGTGAAAAAAGTAGATATGTCAGGGACGTTGTATAAGGAAATTGTATGACGCATTCGCCGAAATGTGTTGCATTTTTTGGGGCGTGTATTATAATATGGACATACCCGCAGTTCTATCAGGCAAATACAGACAAGAAGGTGATCAATTATGGAACTTCAGATTCAGGATCTTGTTTCTTCCATCAAAAAGGACGGCATCGACAGCGCAAATCAGCAGGCCGCCGCGATCCTGGCCGACGCCCGGAAGCAGGCGGACGCCATCATCGCCGGCGCAAAGAGTCAGGCGGATAAGCTGCGGGACGACGCCAGGGCCGAGATCGAGGTGTTCAAAAACAGCGCCCAGCTCAGCGCCCAGCAGGCCAAGCGGGACGCGGTTCTGGCCTTCCGGCAGGAGGTGCAGCAGGAGTTTGAGAAAATCCTGGCCGCCGACGTGGGCAAGGCTCTGGACCAGCAGACGCTGGCCAAGCTTATCCAGGCGGCCCTCCAGGGAGAGGACGTTTCCGGCTACGCCGTGGAGGTGGGTCAGGTGACGGACGGCATCCGCCAGCAGCTGGCCCAGGAGCTGAAAAACGGCCTGGAGCTCCGCCCCTCCAAGAAGGTGGGCGCAGGCTTCCGGCTGGCCGCCAAGGACGGCTCCGGCTATTTTGACTGCTCCGACCAGGAGATCGCGGAGATGCTCATGCCCTTCTTCCGGGATATGCACCTGTAAGGGGGCGGCCTATGGCTTCCTACTACTATCTCATCTCCAGTCTGCCCATGCTCCGGACCCAGGGCGAGCCTCCCATGGACTACGCCGCGTTTCTGGCCATGTGCCGCTCGGCGGTCAGCGCCGGGGTATACCGGACGCTGGAGGAGCTGACGGTGGACTCGGACAAGGGGCCGCTGCTGTCGGAGTGGGCCGGGTTTTACAAGGCCCTGTGCCGGGAGCTGACCTATCAGCGGAATGTGAAGCTGGGACGGCCCTGCGCCGTGCCCTCCGACCGGGACGCTGGCATTGTCCAGACGGTGACGGCGGCGGTGAACGCCGAAAATCCCCTGGAGGGGGAGCGGCTGCTGCTGGACCTGGAATTCCGCCGCCTGGACGGCATGATCGGCCTGCACAACTTCGATGACCACGCCCTGTACGGCTACGCCATGAAGCTGCAGCTGCTGGAGCGGCAGCGGACCTTCCGGTATGAGTCCGGCAAGCGGGCCTTCGACGGCCTGATGCAGAGCATCCGCCAGCAGGTTTCCAGCCTATAACGAAACAGGAGAATCAAAATGGACAAAGTGACAGGATATGTGACCGGAGTGAACGGGAATCTGGTGGCAGCCACCTTTTCCGGCTCCGTCCGAATGAAGTGGGCTATGTCCTGGTGGGCGATGACCGGCTCAAGGGCGAGGTCATCCGCGTCAACGGCGACACGGCCAGCATGCAGATCTATGAAATGACCAACGGCATCCAGGTGGGCGACAAGGTGGAGCTCTCCGGCGAGCTGATGAGCGTGGAGCTGGGCCCGGGCCTGCTGACCCAGGTGTTCGACGGTCTGCAGAACCCCCTGCCGGAGCTGGCGCAGCAGTGCGGCTTCTTCCTGCAGCGGGGCGTGTATCTGGATCCCATCCCCAACAAGGACTGGGAGTTTACCCCCCTGGTGAAGCCCGGTGACCACGTCACCGCAGGCGACGCCGTGGGCAGCGTGCCCGAGGGGCTGTTCACCCACCTGATCATGGTGCCCTTCGGCCTGAAGGACCAGGGCTGGCGGGTGAAATCCGTCCGGGAAAAGGGCGTGTACAACGTCCGGGACACCGTGGCGGTGCTGGAAAACGAAAGCGGCGAGGAGAAGGAACTGACCATGGTGTTCTCCTGGCCCGTGAAGCAGCCCATCCGCTGCTATGAGGAGCGTCTGCGCCCGGATGAGACCCTGGTGACCAAGCTCCGCTCCATCGACACCTTCCTGCCGGTGGCCAAGGGCGGCACCTTCTGCGTACCCGGCCCCTTCGGCGCGGGCAAGACCGTTCTGCAGCACATGGAGGCCAAGAACGCCGACGTGGACGTGGTCATCGTGGCCGCCTGCGGCGAGCGGGCCGGCGAGGTGGTGGAGGTGCTGAAGGAGTTCCCCGAGCTGGTGGACCCCCGCACCGGACGCTCCCTGATGGAGCGCACCATCATCATCTGCAACACCTCCTCCATGCCCGTGGCCGCCCGTGAGGCGTCGGTGTACACCGCCGTCACCATGGCGGAGTATTACCGCCAGATGGGTCTGGACGTGCTGCTGCTGGCAGACTCCACCAGCCGCTGGGCCCAGGCCATGCGTGAGATGAGCGGCCGTCTGGAGGAGATCCCCGGCGAGGAGGCCTTCCCCGCCTATCTGGAGTCCGTCATCGCCTCCTTCTATGAGCGGGCCGGTAAGGTCCGGCTGAAGAACGGCAAGATCGCCTCCGTCACCATCGGCGGCACCGTGTCCCCCGCCGGCGGCAACTTCGAGGAGCCCGTGACCCAGGCCACCCTGAAGGTGGTGGGCGCGTTCCACGGTCTGTCCCGCGAGCGGTCCGACGCCCGCAAATACCCCGCCATCCACCCCATCGACTCCTGGTCCAAGTACCGGGGCGTGGTGGATATGGAGCGGGTGGAGCAGGCCCGCGCCATCCTCAAGCGCAGCAACGAGATCAACCAGATGATGAAGGTCATCGGCGAGGAGGGTACCTCCGCCGAGGACTATATCGTATACCAGAAGGGCGAGCTGCTGGATGCGGTGTATCTGCAGCAGAACTCCTTCGATCCCATCGACGCCGCCTGCGACCCCGACCGTCAGATCCACGAGTTCAACGTGCTGTATGACGTGCTGACCCGGGACTTCGCACTCAGCGACAAAAAAGAGATCCGCGCCTTCTTCAACCAGGTCCGGCAGGAGTTCCTGGACTGGCACAACACCGTGTTCCGCACCCCGGAATTTGAGGCCCAGGAAAAGCGGCTCAAGGACTTTTACCTGAGCAAGGCAGCGGGTTGAGAGGGGAGTCAATATGCAGAAAGTTTACACGAAAATTGAGTCCATCGTGGGTAACGTCGTCACGGTCCGGGCCTCCGGCGTCCGCAACGGCGACCTGGCCCTGGTGGGCGACAGCTATGCCAACGTCATCAAGCTGGACAAGGACCTGGTGACGCTGCAGGTGTTCAGCGGCACCCAGGGCGTCAGCACCACGGACCCGGTCCGTTTCCTGGGCCGCCCCATGATGGTGTCCTTCTCCGACCACCTGCTGGGCCGCATCTTCGACGGCGCCGGGGTCCCCCGGGACAACGGCCCCGCCCTGACGGAGAACATGATCCCCATCGGCGGCCCCTCCGTGAACCCGTCCAAGCGTATCGTGCCCAACAAGCTGATCCGCACCGGTATCCCTATGATCGACGTGTTCAACACCCTGGTGGAAAGCCAGAAGCTGCCCATCTTCTCCGTATCCGGCGAGCCGTATAACCAGCTGCTCTCCCGCATCGCCATGCAGGCCCAGGTGGACATCATCGTCCTGGGCGGCATGGGCCTGAAGTACGACGACTATCTGTACTTCCGGGACACCCTGGAAAAGAGCGGCGCCATGGGCCGCACGGTGATGTTCATCCACACCGCCTCCGACCCCACCGTGGAATGCACCCTGGTGCCCGATATGGCCCTGGCCGTGGCGGAGCAGTTCGCCCTTGCCGGCAAGCGCGTGCTTGTGCTGCTGACCGACATGACCAACTTCGCCGACGCGCAGAAGGAAATGGCCATCACGATGGAGCAGGTGCCGTCCAACCGTGGCTACCCTGGCGACCTCTACAGCTGCCTTGCCTCGCGCTATGAGAAGGCGGTCGACTTCGAGGGCGCGGGCTCCATCACCATCCTGGGCGTCACCACCATGCCTGGCGACGACGTGACCCACCCGGTGCCCGACAACACCGGCTATATCACCGAGGGCCAGTATTACCTGAAAAACGGCCACATTGAGCCCTTCGGCTCCCTGTCCCGCCTGAAGCAGAACGTCAACGACAAGACCAGAAGCGACCACCGGGCCCTGATGGACGGCATGATCCGGCTGTACAGCGCCTATAAGGAGAGTCTGGAAAAGAAGTCCATGGGCTTCATGATGTCCGAGTGGGACGAAAAGCTGCTGAAATACGGGCACCTGTTTGAAACGAAGCTGATGGACCTGAGCGTGAATATCCCGCTGGAGGAGGCGCTGGACCTGGGCTGGGAGATCCTGGCCGAGTGCTTCGAGCCCAACGAAACCGGCCTGAAAACCAGCCTCATCCAGGAGAGATGGCCCAAGCGGTCCGCCGTGGAATGAGGGTGCGCCTATGGCTGTCAAACTTACCAAAAATGAATTGAAGGTGCAGAAGGACCGCCTGAAGCAGTTTCAGCGCTATCTGCCCACCCTGCAGCTGAAAAAGCAGCAGCTGCAGTCCGTGGTGATGCAGGTAACGGCCCAGCTGGAGCAGGTGGAGCAGCAGCGCCGGGCCGCCGTGGCGGGACTGGACGACTGGGTGGCCGTTTTCGCGGAAAACGACAGCTTCCCGGCGGACAAGCGCCTGGAGACCCTGATCCGCCCCCACCATGTGGTGTGCGGCCAGGAGAACATCGCCGGTGTCACCGTTCCGGTGTTCCAGGAGCTGAGCTTTGAGGAGATCCAATACGACGTGGCGGACTATCCCCTGTGGGTGGACACCGCCGCCGTGCGCCTGCGGGAGATCGCCCGGCTGGACGCTCTGGAAAAGACCCTCCGCCGCCAGGTGGAGCTTCTGGAGCAGGAGCTGCGCTCCACGGCCCAGCGGGTGAACCTGTTTGAAAAGGTCAAGATCCCCGAGGCCAAGGAGAACATCCGGGTCATCGGCATCTACCTGGGCGACCAGCAGACCTCCGCCGTGGTGCGGGGCAAGATCGCCAAGAAGAAGCTGCAGGAGGTGAGCGGATGATCGAAAAAATGAAGGTCGTCCACATTGTGGCGGCCGCATCGGAAAAAACCGCCCTGCTGGACCGGCTGCGGACCCTGGGCATCGTCCACTTCGCCGAAAAGGCCAGCGCCGACCAGCGGCATCTGGAGCGCTTCGCGGAGCTGTCCAGGATGGAGATGCTTCTCCAGGAATACACGGGACAGGAGCCGGAAAAAAAGCTGCTGTCCGACAAGGAATTTGAGGTCTTTTACAAGGACCTGGCCGCCTGCATAGACCGGCACAAGGCCCTGCAGGAGCAAAAGACCGCCGTCCATGCGGCTGCGGAGCGGCTGTCCGAATGGGGAGCCTTCTCCCCGGCGGAGCTGCGGTCGCTGGGGGACCAGGGCCTGGATATCCACATTTACCGCACGGACAAAAAGACTGCGGCCGCCCTGGCGGCGGACCCGGACGTGCGTGTGATCCGGCTGGCCCCGGTGGGAAAGATGCCCACCCTGGCCTCCATCGGGCCCCTGCCCGCCCCGTATCCCGTCACCGAGTTCCCCATCCCCGAAAAGGGCCTGGAGGAGCTGAACCAGGAGTGGGAGGACTGCGACCGGGGCATCCGGGTCTGTGAGGCGGAGCTGCACGACGCCGCCCGGCACCTGCCCAGCATCCACGACCAGATGCTCAAGACCCAGAACGCCGCAGAGTATTCCGCCGTCAGCAACACGTCCCAGAGCCAGGATGGCCTGGTGTGGCTGACGGGCTATATCCCGGCAGCGGAGGTGGAGGGCTTCAAAAAGGCCGCCGCCCAGGCGCACTGGGCCTGGGCCATGGAGGACCCCGCCGCCGATGACGACAAGGTCCCCACCAAGGTCAAGTACAACAAGGTCACCCGGCTGATGATCCCGGTGTTCGACATCCTGGGCGTGGTTCCCGGCTACCGGGAGTATGACATTTCCTTCTGGTTTCTGGGCTTTTTCACCCTGTTCTTTGCCATGATCATCGGCGACGCGGGATACGGCTGCCTGTTCCTGCTGGCGGCCCTGGTCATGACCCTGAAAAGCAAGAAGGCGTCCACCGCGGTGCAGCTGCTGTGGCTGCTGTCCATCGCCACCATTGTGTGGGGCGCGCTGACAGGCACCTGGTTCGGCCTGGAGCAGGCCATGGACGTGCCCTTGCTGCGGAGCCTGGTGATCCCCACCTTCGCCAACTATCCCGCCCACTTCGGTGTGGAATCCACCACCCAGCAGAACGCCATCATGAAGTTCTGCTTCATCCTGGGCACGGTGCAGCTGTCGCTGGCCTGCGTCATGAACATCCGGCGCAAGCTCCGGGAGAAGGACCTGAGCTGGCTGGCGGACCTGGGCTGGCTGGCCGCCATCGACGCCCTGTATTTCGTGGTGCTGTACCTGGTCATCGGCCAGCAGGTGAACCTGATGCCTGTGGCCTGCGTGGTCATCGCGGGCTTCCTGCTGGTGGTGCTGTTCGGCGGCATGTCCCCGGACAAGAGCTTCGGCCAGGGTCTGAAGGCGGGCCTGGGCGACGCGTTCACGGTGTTCCTGAACACCATCAGCGCCTTCGGCAACATCATGAGCTACATTCGCCTGTTTGCCGTGGGCATGGCCTCCCTGGCCATCGCTCAGAGCTTCAACAACATGGCCCTGGGCTTCAAGGGCCCCTTGGTCATCGCCGCCGTCCTGATCCTGCTGATCGGTCACGGGCTGAACATCGTCATGGGCCTGCTGTCTGTGGTGGTCCACGGCGTCCGCCTGAACCTGCTGGAGTTTTCCGGTCAGCTGGGTATGGAGTGGGCCGGTATTGCTTACGATCCCTTTAAAAAGCACGATAAAATCAAAAAATAAACGGATAGGAGATCAACTATGAATATCGAATTTATTGGTATGGCGTGCGCTCTGGGCCTGTCCGCCATGGGCTCTGCGTTCGGTTCCGGTTTTGCTGCTCAGGCCTCCGTGGGCGCGTGGAAAAAGTGCTACGCCAACGGCAAGCCCGCTCCCTTCATCATGGTGGCCTTCTCCGGCGCACCTCTGACCCAGACCATCTATGGCTTCCTGCTGATGAACTTCATCCGCAGCGCCGTGGAGGGCGGCTGTGACGCGGCTCTGGCCATGTTCACCGGCATCTTCGCGGGCCTGGCCATCGGCCTGTCCGCCTTCTTCCAGGGCAAGGTTGCCGCCGCCTCCGCCGATGCACTGGGCGAGACCGGAAAGGGCACGGCAAACTACTTCATTGTCATCGGTATTATCGAAACGGTGGCACTGTTCACCCTGGTGTTCAGCCTGCTGCTGCTCCAGTAACCCCGCAAAAGCAAGGGGATCCGGTCCCCTGCCAGACAACGCAAAAACTTCCCCTGCCATAGGCAGGGGAAGTTTTTTGCTTATTAAAAAGGTCTCGCAGAGTTTGCCGCCCGCAGGTTTCGCGCATTTTGGACAAGTATTAGTAATACTTCACCAGCCCCGACAGCAGCAGGGTGGGGAGCAGCAGCAGAACCAGGAAGGCCAGCATGTACAGCGGCGACAGGGCGGCGAAATCGCCGGCGGTGGTCAGATAGTACGACAGCACCAGGCCGCACAGGCCGCCGATCCAGCTGAGGACGGTGGACCAGCGCACCGCCTGACACATCCGCTGGCTGCCGATGACGGTTTCCGCCATAGGCAGCAGGCCGTCCCGATAGATCAAGGCGTTGGGGGTCTCCCCGGGCTGGGCGGTCAGGTCCGCCAGGGCCAGCCGGGTGGCCACCCCCGGGTAAATGGGCCGGGCGTTCAGGCGGAATTTCCGCTTCAGCAGATTGGGGGTGATGTTGACGCCCCGGGTGGCCAGCACCGGGGTCACCCGGTTCCGGCGCAGGGCCCGCAGGGCCCACTCCACGTTCCGGGAGGGCAGGTACTTCACCGCGAAGATGGCCGCCAGGCGGCCGTCCACCGTCATGAAAACACCGGTTTCCATTTTCAGGTCCCGGGGCAGGGCGATGCGGCGCTTTTTCATGAAATAGGCGCTGCCCATGGCCACCGTGGCCCCCCGGATGGTGCAGTCGATGCCGCCGTCCTCGTAATAGTGCAGGTCGTGGGCGTCGTATCGGAAGCTGACCTGGCCGTCCATCAGCTGCAGCAGCAGGGGCGTCAGCTGGCTTCCGGCGGCCCGGCACAGGGCCTCGGCATAGGCCAGGGCCTCGCCGATCTCCTGATCGTATACCTTCAGGCCGTTAAGCTCCACCGTACCCAGGGCGGCGGAGGGCTCGTTCTTCTCCTTGCCGTGCAGGGACAGGACCCCGGCCGGGAACAGGTCCTCGTCCGTGACCACCACCCGGCGGGCGGCGGTAATGGCCCGGGCCCCCCTCCAGCCCGCCACGGCGCAGCCGCTTTTGTGCAGGCGGCGGCACAGCAGGGACAGGGGCAGCGTCCCGGACAGGGGCAGGGACAGGGGTACCGTGGCCGACAGCAGCGCCGACCACAGCCAGAGGAAGCGGTTCATCTGGTGCCCGCTGAGGGCTGCCACCAGGGCCAGCACCGTGGCCAGGGCCAGGTACAGCGGCGTCAGAATGGGCTGCCACCGGGCGGCGGGGTCCGGGGACTGCCACATGCGGTAAAAGCCCTCCAGACGCCCCTGCTGCTTGCAGGCTCCGGCGGCGGTGACGGAGGCCACATACGGCGGCGTGCCACCCAGCTGGGCCAGGCGGAAGCTGTCATACCGGGCCCGGGCGGCGCGATATTGGCCGCAGGCGCACAGATACAGCAACGCCGCCGCCGGGGCGGCAAAGGGCAGATTCGGGCATTGCCCCAGAAACAGGCACTGGGCGCTGTCCGCCAGGGCTGCCAGGCCGCACACCAGCGCCGCCGCCGGGGCGGTGACGCGCCCATGGCCCAGGCTCTCCCCTGCCTCGTGCCACAGTCGGGTGCTCAGCAGCAGGCACAGGGCCAGCAGCCCCGCTGGTATGCCGCAGCGCAGCCAGACGTGGTCATACCACCCCTGGGACAGCAGGTCCAGCCCGTCGATGACGGCCACGGCTATGGCCAGCAGGGTGGGCGCCGTCAGCAGCAGACGCTGCCGGTGCAGCCGGGCGCACTGCCACTTCTGCTCCCGGGCGGCGTCGTCCATGGTGGGCTCCGGCTCCGGCGGCTCCTCCGGGGCGTCGTCCGGGTTTTCCAGGTCCCGGGCGGGGATGCGGTCCCGGACCCACTGGGCGGCGGCGGACAGGCGCTCCCTCAAAGGCACCCGCTCCGGCAGGACGCCGTCCTCGTCGTCCTCCTCCGGAACGGCCTGGGGCTCGTCCGGGTCCTCCTGCCGCTGCCGGAAGCGGCGGCGCAGCCGGTCCAGGGGGTTCTCCCGGGGCGGTTCGTCGTCCGGGCGATACTCCGGCTCCGGAACAGGCTCCGGTTCCGGTTCAGGTTCTGGTTGTGGTTCTTGTTCCGGCTCTTGTTCCGGTTCGGGGGCCGGCTCCGGCTCCCTTCGGGACCCACCCGAGCCGAATTCGTCCAGAATGTCGTCTATGGTGAAGTCCATCTCCGGCGGCGTGGGCCGCATGTCTTCGTTACGCATGGTGATCCCTCGTTGTTATCCCCGGCGCTGGCGCACGGCCTCATACAGCAGGATGGCGGCGGCCGCCGACGCGTTCAGGGAGGAAATATGCCCCTTCATGGGGATGCTGACCAGGAAATCGCAGTTTTCCGCCACCAGGCGGCTCATGCCATCTCCCTCGGAGCCGATGACAATGGCCGCCGGGCCCTTGAGATCGGCGCTGTACAGGTTGGTGGAGGCTCCGGCGGCGGTGCCGAAGATCCAGACCCCCTGTTTTTTCAGGTCCTTCAGGACGGAGGTCAGGTTGGCCACCCGGGCCACCGGCAGATAGCTGACGGCCCCGGCGGAGGTTTTCCCCACGATGGCGGTGAGCCCGGCGGAGCGGCGCTTGGGGATGATGAGCCCGTGGGCCCCGGCGCACTCGGCGGTGCGGAGGATGGCCCCCAGGTTGTGGGGGTCGGATATCTCGTCGCACACCACCAGCAGAGGCGGCTCCCCCTTGGCGGCGGCGGCATCCAGGATGCTCTGGACGCTGACGTATTCCCGGACGGCGGCCAGGGCGATGACCCCCTGGTGGGAGTGGGTGCGGCTCATGGCGTCCAGCTTCCGCCGGTCCGCCACCACCACCACCACACCGGCCTCCCGGGCCCGGGAGGCGATATGGCCCAGGGTCTTGTCCGTCTCGCCCTTGGCCAGATAGATCTTGTCAATGGCCGTTCCGGCCCGCAGGGCCTCGATCACAGCGTTGCGGCCCTCGATGAGGCCGTCGGCCTCCGCCTGGGGGGCGGGCCATCTGGTTTCGTTGTCTCTCATGGTGCGATGTCCTCGTTTTTTCGATATTTTATCCAGTATACCATATTCCATGGACAAGATAAAGCGCCCGGGACACAAATTTTTCGCCATTTTTCCCGGCGGGCTTTCTTGTATCAGGCCGGAAAATGTGGTATGATAAATTATTAAATTAGGGAAGTGCCGCCTTTTTCACGACACGGGGCGGCTGGGAGGTTTCCATTGGACAGAAAGCAAGTGCTTCTCGACGACGGGCAGATGGCCCGCCAGCGGGAATTTACCGAAAAAATCCACGCCATGCACCAGGCCCGGGGCCGGACGCCTCTGGCTCTGGTGGACACCTTCGGGTGCCAGCAGAACGTGGCCGACAGCCAGCATATCCTGGGGATGCTGCGGGACATGGGGTGCGAGTTCACCGACGATGCCGCCCGGGCGGACATTGTGGTGATGAACACCTGCGCCATCCGGGACCATGCGGAAAAGCGGGTATACGGCACCCTGGGCGCCCTGACCCACACCAAGAAGCAGAACCCGGAGCAGATCATCTGCCTGTGCGGCTGCATGGCCCAGCGGCCGGAGGTGGCGGAGAAGGTCCGGACCAGCTATCGCCATGTGGACCTGGTGTTCGGGCCCCAGGCCCTGTGGAAGTTCCCGGAACTTCTGTATCAGGTGTATACCCGCCGGGGCCGGGTGTTCTCCGTGGAGAACGAGCACGGCTCCATTGCCGAGGGGATGCCCGTGGTCCGGGAGGGCCGGGTCCGGGCGTGGGTGTCCATCATGTATGGGTGCAACAACTTCTGCTCCTACTGCATCGTCCCCTATGTCCGGGGCCGGGAGCGCAGCCGCGCCCCGGAGAAGATCGTGGAGGAGGTCCGCCAGCTGGCGGCGGAGGGCTTCAAGGAGATCACCCTGCTGGGCCAGAACGTGAACTCCTACGGAAAGGACCTGCCGGAGCCCTGGGACTTTGCGGACCTTCTGCGGGAGCTGGACAAGATCGACGGCGACTACCTGATCCGCTTTATGTCGTCCCAGCCCAAGGATGCCAGCTATAAGCTGTTTGACACCATGGCCCAGAGCCGCCACGTGGCCCACCAGCTGCACCTGCCGGTGCAGTCCGGCAGCGACCGGGTGCTGCGGGCCATGAACCGCCCCTATGACCGGGCGAAATACCTGGACCTGATCGGCTATGCCCGGAAGGTCATGCCGGACCTGGTGCTGACGTCGGACGTGATCATCGGCTTCCCCGGCGAGACGGAAGAGGATTTCCAGGCAACGCTTGATTTGATTCAGCAGGTCAAATACATGCAGCTGTTTACCTTCATCTATTCCAAGCGCACCGGTACCATCGCTGCCAAGCTGCCGGACCCGGCCACCCATGCCGAAAAGGCAGCCCGTATGGACTGCCTGCTGAAACTGCAGGATTCCATTGCTTTCCCGATGATCGCCGCTATGGCGGGGCAGACCGTGAAAGTGTTGGTGGAGGCTGCTGGCCGCACCCCCGGCACTCTGAACGGGCGGCTGGATAACAACCTGGTCGTCGAGTTCCCCGCCGAGGAAAGCCTGATCGGCCAGTACGCCAATGTGCGCCTGACCGGTTCCCGCGCCGCACTGCTGGTGGGGGAACTGGCAGAATAAAGCCAGTTCCAATAAAATATCGTAGCTAACATTTGCTGAATACAGCGTAATAATAAGGAGTAACCAAAATGGATTGCATTGATCTTTTCAAGCGTGCCGCTATGGCACTGCAGACCGACCCCCGCTACGTCATTCTGGATCAGGCCCGCAAGGCAAACGATAAGGATGAGGAGCTGCAGAACCTGATCGGCGAGTTCAATCTGGCCCGCATGGATCTGAACAACGAGATCGGCAAGAACGAGCGCGACGATGCCCGCATCGCTGAGCTGAACGAGAAGGTAAACAGCCTCTACGGCCAGATCATGGGCAACGAGGGCATGGTGGCATACAACGAGGCCAAGCGCGAGTGCGAGAACCTGGTCAACTATATCGACGCCATCATCAACACCGCTATGAACGGCGGCGACCCCATGACTGTGCAGGAGCCTTCTGCCTCCTGCACCGGCAGCTGCTCCACCTGCGGCGGCTGCCACTAAGCAAACTTTTTTGACCGGAACGCGGCTGTGCAACACAGACCGCGTTTTGTTTGCACCGGCGGTTACAGCCCACAAACCGGCTGACGGAACCATACAAGGGAAAGAGGAAAAACCATGGCAGAGCTTTCGCCCATGATGCAGCAGTATCTTGAGATCAAAAACCAACATAAGGACGAAATTCTTTTTTACCGCATCGGCGATTTTTACGAGATGTTCTTCGACGATGCCGTCACGGCGTCCCGGGAGCTGGATCTTACCCTTACCGGCAAGCAGTGCGGCCTTGCCGAGCGTGCTCCCATGTGCGGCGTGCCCTTCCACAGCTACGAGGGCTATGTGGCGCGCCTGATCGCCAAGGGCTATAAGGTAGCTATCTGCGAGCAGGTAGAGGACCCCGCCAAGGCAAAAGGGCTTGTCAAGCGGGACATCATCCGTGTGGTCACCCCCGGTACGGTCATCGAGAGCAGTATGCTGCAGGACGACCGCAACAACTACATTGCCAGCCTGTACCTCAAGGGCAAAAAGGCCGGCCTGTGCTTTGCGGATGTTTCCACCGGTACGGCGCATATTACCGAGCTGACGGCAGATAAGATCGCCCCGGCAGTCATTACCGAGCTATGCCGCTATCATCCCAGCGAAGTGCTGATGAATCCGGGTCTGCTGGACTGCCGCGAGGTGACCGCCTACATCAAAAAGAACATGAGCTGCTCGGTGGAGCTGGTCGAGGACGAGCGCTATGCGCCGGGGCTGGTGGCCTCTGCGCTGGAAGAACAGTTTGGCCGTGACTGGCCGCAGACCACTGGCATAGCCGCCGAGGGTTTGGTGCGTTTTGCCATGGCAGCGCTGCTGGAATACCTGCACGATACCCAGATCAAGGGTGTGGAGCGGTTAAAGACCGTCATTACTTACAACGAAGCCCAGTTCATGCGGCTTTCGCCGGTCACCCGCGCAAATCTTGAGCTGACCGAGACCCTGCGGGGGCGCGAAAAGCGCGGCACCCTGCTGTGGGTGTTGGATAAAACCAGCACCGCCATGGGCAAGCGGATGCTGCGCAGCTGGATCGAGCAGCCGCTTATTTCCAGCCAGCTTATCAACCACCGCCTGAACGCTGTGGAGGCGCTGGTGCGCCAGACCATGGTGCGCGGCGACCTGACCGAAGAACTGCACTACATCGCGGACATGGAGCGCCTGATGACCCGCACGGTGTACGGCTCTGCCACCCCCAAGGAGATCTATACCCTTGCCCAGACCTGTGACCGTCTGCCCGGCCTGCGCAAGCAGGCTGAGGGCTGCAGCTGCCCGGAACTCTCCGAGCTTGCTGCCTGCATCGACCCGCTGGAGGATATCAAGGCGCGCATTTACGCTGCAATAGACCCGGATGCCCCCTCCACCCTCAAGGATGGCGGCGTTATTGCCAAGGGCTACCACGCCGA
>OICN01000467.1_pt1 | contig 14023 bp, 6 predicted proteins | sample 1581301 | NCBI WGS metagenome assembly OICN01 (sample SAMEA3882557, study PRJEB24775) | human gut metagenome | biome: human-associated habitat; feature: intestine environment; material: feces | place: Netherlands | collected 2009/2010
ATTTCTGCAAAGACGGCAGACGAGCTGAAATCCACAGAGTTCCTCGCAGCCCTAAACAACGCAGCTCCGATCACAGATTACACGGTCACTTGGGTTGCTAGTGCAGACGGTTATCCCACGATTGATAACATTCAAGCTGCTACCGGTATCAAGAGCTTCACGGTCGCTGGTGTAAACGCAACAATCGACCAGAAAGCGCACACGATCACGGCAGAACTTCCTGCTGGAACGGATTTGACAACTCTTGTGCCTACGATTGTATGCTTCGCAAATACAGCCTCTACTCCGGCAAGCGGTGTGGCACAGAATTTCACAAAACCGGTGACCTATACCGCAGGCGGTGTTTCGTATACGGTTACACTTACGGTTGCCGAGCCTGACTTCCTTGGCAGCGGTACGCAGGATGATCCGTATAAGGTCAACAGCCCAAAGTTACTGTTGAAGCTCAGCACGGAATATAACAAGGATCCTGCGAGCTTTGCTGGGAAGCATTGGAAACAGACTGCCGAAATCGACATGACCGGCGTAAAGTTTACGCCGATTGGCATTTCCACGGCGTTCAGCGGAACCTATGACGGCGGTAATCATGCAATCAAGAACCTGACAATTGCCTCGGCTGCCACCAACGTTGGTCTGTTTGGAACCGTTGGCAATAATGCGGTTATCAAAAACGTCGTTCTGGACGACACCTGTGCAATCAGTGCATCCAATAAAAGTTGCAGGGTCGGTGGAATCGCTGGCTATATAAATGCCTCCGGAACAAATATAATCGAGAATTGCGTGAACCGCGCAACTGTTACCAGCTCCGCGACGCCCAGCTTCGGTTCGTCCCCGTCCTATGCAGGCGGTATTGTGGGCGTAATTGCGTCCAGCAAGAACAACCTTGTGATCGGCTGCAAAAACTATGGCGCAGTCAAGCAGACGGTGGAAGGAGTCTATTACACTGGCGGTATCGCGGGTTCTATTTTGACAAATACAGTAGTTGCCAACTGTGAAAACCATGGGACTGTAACCGCTCTCAGCGGCGAAACATGGCCCGGTCTTGGAAACGGCAGCACAGCAGGCGGCATTGCCGCAAGCTCGGCTGGCTATGTTTCCGGCTGCTCTAACGATGGCGCTGTAACGGCTGGTATGTACGTGGGCGGCATTGTAGGTCAGAACCTGAGTGGCGCTGTTGTTGAAAGCTGCTATAACGCAGGTCTGGTAGCAGGCAACTCGGATGTGGCGAACTGTGCTCTTGGCGGCATTGCCGGTGACAGCAGCTCGGCTGTCTTGAATAAGTGCTACAACGTCGGCACCTGCACCCCACATGTTGACTCTGCCACAACGAAATTTGGGCGCATTGTCGGTGTTTGCACGAACGCAAAAGAGCTGAGCGGAAACTATTTCCTCGGTACGGAGCTGACGCAGGGATATGGTGAATACACCGCTGGTCAGACGCCTACCACCGTTATGATGATGGCGGTTGAAGATACTTGGCTCAAATCGAGCAGCGCCGTAACATTGCTCAACGACTATTCTAAGCCCTATTCGCTCTATAAAGCGACTTGGACCGAAAGCGATCTCTACCCGGTTTTCAGTAAGGTTGAAAAGATTCTCAGCCATTATAAAGAGATCAAAACCTTCACGGTCGCGATCGAAGGCACGACCTACGCTGCTACAATTACCGGGACGGACATTTCCATCGTTCTCCCCGCTGGTGTAACAAGCATTACGCCGACCATTACGATCAGCGACAATGCAACGATTTCACCCGCGAGCGGCGCAACTGTCACGCTTACGGATGGAACAGCAACCTTTACGGTTACTGCGGAAAATGGGGATACCGCCACCTATACGCTCCGCGCAACGATCCCCAGCGAAGCGACCGGCCTTGCGGCGCTGCAAGTGTACACAGCAACTCACACGCTGCTTGCTGCATCCGACTTTAAGCAGAATACAACGGAATATACCGCTGATATTCACGATACGAACGTTGTACATACCGCTTCCAGCACGGAGCTTTATTTCAAAGTTATTCCTGCTACAAGCACCGCAACGGTTACTGCCGCGTTGAACGATGGTGATCCGATCACGCTGACCGCGATTGCCAATATGAACACGAACACGAACAGCGGTTATATCAGACTGTGGGACAATGAGGTTGAGAGCAACCGTCCGGTTCGTGTGGGGGAAAACACGGTTACTATCACGGTAACACCGGCTGGCAAGGATGAAAGCAGCATGGTTCGCTACACGTTGAAGTTCACCGTTGTCCCGACGCTCTCCTCCCTCACCATCACCGGCAACGGAAAGGAACTTTCTCTGAACAAAACGTTCAACGCGAACGAGTTTGAGTACACGATGGAAGTTCCTGACGATGTGACGGAGCTGACGATCTCGGCGGTCGCTCGCATGACCGGCAAAGCCAGCGTCACACTGCCGCAGGGCACGTCTGAAGACGGCAAGCTGGACATCAGCAATCTTGACACAATCGAGATCAAGGTCGGTAATGAAAACAAGCAGACGACCTACACGATCACGCTCACGAAACGTGAGACGTATCCCGCACAGATCATCACAGATCCCACTGGCGCAGCTGTCAGTGTCATGTCCTCTGACAAAGAAGCCGTAACTCCGGATGCAAGCGGCATCTACAAGCTGCTCGTCGGTGAAGCCTACACGGTCAGCGCAACAAAGCCCGGTTATATTACGGCTACGAAGACTATCAGCAGCGCGGCAGACCTTACAGACGGCAAACTGACGATCAAGCTGACACCCGTAAACAATCCGCTCCCGGATTACGGTGGAGACTGGACGAGCTTCCGCGGTTCCGATACCAACATGGCTATCGTGAGCGCCCCGACGCCGATGAACGAAGCGGATACCGAACAGGTATGGGTAACGGATGGCTCCGGTTCGTATGCCAACTCTGTCACACAGCCGCTGATTATCAACGGCTACCTGTACGTGCAGTCTGGCAGAAAGGTCTTGAAGATCGATCCGACCGACGCCACGATCAAGGCAGAAGGAAATCTTATCGGAAGCAGCCAGTATACCACGAATCCGCTTGGATATGGCGACGGTATGATTTTTGCGGCAATCGACACTGCTGACGGTGGCTGCATTCAGGCTCTGAATGTGGAAACGCTTGAATCTCTGTGGATCAGCAAAAAGATCTCCGGTCAGATGGTCACCCCCATTACCTACCACAACGGCTATCTTTACACCGGCACATGGAACAGTGAAGTTGCCACTGGTACATACTTTGCGCTCCCTGTTACAGATCAGAACACAAGCAGCACAAATGAAACGCAGATTCCTATCTGGACTGTTACGCATACGGGCGGCTTCTATTGGGCAGGCGCTTATGCAACCGACAAGTACGTTGTATTTGGCTCTGATGACGGTACGAACGAAGGCAGCAACAGTGCAGGTGCTGTTCTCTATTCGGTCGATCCGCTGACTGGGCGTAAGATCAGTACGCTGACCGGCATTGTTGGTGATATTCGTTCTACCATTGCCTACGATAACGGCTATGTGTACTTCACCACAAAGGGCGGCTATTTCTACAAGGCAAAGGTTTCGGCAAACGGTGAGCTTTCCGACCTCGCGTCCTTCAAAATGGCATATATGTCGACGGGTACGCCCATCGTTTATAACGGTGTTGCATTTGTGACGTGCGGTGGTGCAAGCCAGTTTGACAGCACCGGTACCGTTTATGCTGTGGATGTCGCCACGATGGAAGAAATCAGCAAGGATACGACACCCGCCTATGTGCAGGCGAGTATGCTGCTCTCGACTGCATATAAAAGCAGCGGAAAGCTGTATCTGTACGCAGGCAACAACGGCGCAGCCGGCACGATCAGTGTTATCACCTATGATAAGGCGAACAGAACACTGACCTGTGAAGACCTCTATAACCCGCCCGCGGCCGTAGCGCAGTATTGCCTCTGCGCTCCGATCTGCGACGCAAACGGCACGATCTACTTTAAGAATGACTCTGGCGCACTCTTCGCCATCCGCTCCAAGGCCGCTGAAGCAGGCCACGCCGTCACCATTCTGACGACGCAAAATGGTACTGTCACGGCAGATAAGCAGCGCGCAGCAGCTGGCGAAATCGTTACCGTCACAGTCACCCCGGCGCTTGGCTATCAGCTCAAGAGCTTGACGATGAACGATCAGCCGCTTACCGTCACAAATGGTAAGGCAACGTTCACCATGCCCGATACCAACGCTGTTCTGGAAGCTATTTTCGAAAAGTCCACAAGTGCTGTTGACGATCTTCGTCAGGCAATGGAGGATTTAACGATTACGGATGCCAGCAAAGCCACCTATGATGCAATCGAGGCAATCAAGGCAGCGCGCAACAATCTGACAGCTGCCGAGAAAGCTGATATCGAGGATGACTACAAGGCATTCCTGCAAAAAGCAGAAGCGTTCAACACGTATCTTGAGGCTGCAAAACAGGCCGCTATCAAGGAGATCAATGACTACGTCAATGGTCTTGATAAGAAGAAGTATTCGGATAAGAACTGGCAAAAGATCACCGAGCTGCAAAGCACGGCAATCCGGAACATCAATAAGGCTCTGTACGAGGAAGAAATCGACTCGATCAAGCAGTCCGCATTGGATGCCATTAAGGCAGTCAAGGCTGGTGAAATCAGCGTCACCTTCCGTCTCATCGGCGCGCTCGAAGCAACGCAGGATGTTGACCTGACCAAAGACAGCTACCTGCCTGAATATGTCACATGGATTCCGACTACGACATATTCTCTGGATGCAGGCGCAAAGGTCTATGATGTCTTCATGGAGGCACTTAAGGATGCTGGCATCAGCCAAGTTGGTGCAGATAGCAACTATGTTCGGACAATCTATGCACCGTCCTGCCTTGGCGGTTACGCGCTGAGTGAGTTCACCAACGGCAAGAAGTCCGGCTGGATGTACACCGTCAACGGTACGCATCCGAATCAGGGTCTCAAGAATTGGGAACTGAAAGATAAAGATGTGGTTGTCTGGCACTATGTCAACGACTATTCGCATGAGGTCGCAGACTGGTTTAACGATCCGAATTACCCGTCGCTTGGCAATGGAACCTACTACAACGGATGGCTCCGCGCTGCGGACATTGCACCGGAGCAGTACGTCCAGCAGCTCCTTGCAAAGATCCTGACAGTCGGCAAGCACGGCACGGTCGAACCGAAGCTGACATTCCAGCACATCGGCAAGTCTGTTACCTTCACCTTCAAACCGGACACCGGCTATAAGGTCAAGGATGTCAAGGTCAACGGCAAGTCTGTCGGCGCAGTCAAGACCTATACCATTGACAAGCTCACGGTATCGACCAGAATCGAAGTTGAGTTCACCAATGGTAAACTTCCGTTCACGGACGTGCGTGAAAGCGACTGGTTCTACGAGGATGTTGCATTCGCGTATGAAAACGGTCTGTTCGCAGGCACGAGCGACACAACGTTCTCTCCGAACGCATCCATGACGCGCGCCATGCTCGTCACAGTCCTCTACCGTCTGGAGGGCGAGCCTTCGGTGAGAGGCAGAAGCGGCTTCTCCGATGTGACGTTCAACAGCTACTATGAGGACGCTGTGACGTGGGCAGCCGACAACGGCATCGTCAACGGCACCAGCACCACGACGTTCTCTCCGAACGCAAATGTCACCCGTGAACAGATGGCGGCAATTCTGTACCGCTATGCGCAGCACAAGAAGTATAATACCGCCGCAAGCTCCGGCTTGAACGGATTTACAGACCACGCAAGCGTGTCCGGCTATGCCGCGGCTTCGCTGGAATGGGCTGTTGCCGAAAAGCTGGTCAACGGCAGCGCCGGTAAGCTCATGCCGACCGGCAACGCCACCCGCGCACAGGTTGCAGCCATTCTCCACCGCTTCGTGGAAAACGTGGCGAAGACCACAAAATAATCACTTTGCAGCACAGGACTGCCCCCATTTGGGGGCAGCCCTGATTGCCGCATTTATAGGGGGATTACAATATGAAGCAAATACGCAAATTTGCAGCGCTGATTCTGGTGATTTCCGTCCTGTTCTCGCTGGCAGTTCCCGCATTTGCGGCATCCAGCGTCCAGAATGAACTGCAGGGCAGCGCTGCTTTTATGGTGTCCGCTGTCAAAGCGCCGGAGGTTGGCTCCATCGGCGGCGAATGGGCAGTCATCGGCCTTGCCCGTTCCGGGTATTCCGTTCCCGCAAGTTACTTTGACGATTACTATGTGCGCGTCGAAAAGTATGTCAAAAACTGCAACGGCGTGCTGCATGAAAGAAAATATACCGAATACTCCCGCGTCATTCTCGCGCTGACTGCCATCGGGCGCGACCCGTCCAAAGTCGCGGGATACAACCTTTTGACCCCGCTGGGCGATTTTGAAAAAACGATCTGGCAGGGAATGAATGGCCCCATTTGGGCATTGATCGCGCTGGATTCCGGCAATTACGATATTCCCAAAAATCCTGCCGCAAAGATGCAGGCCACGCGCCAGCTTTACATCGATGAGATCATCAAGAATCAGATGAAGGACGGCGGCTGGAGTCTCACCGGCACCGGCGATTCCGACGTGGACATTTCCGCAATGGCATTGCAGGCGCTTGCAAAATATCAGGATCAGAAAGCGGTCAAGACCGCGACAGACAAGGCACTGACCTACCTTTCCAAAGCGCAGGACAGCAATGGCGGCTTTGCATCGTGGGGAACGACGAACGTCGAATCTGTCGCCCAGGTCGTGGTCGCGCTCTGTGAGCTTGGAATTGACCTTGGAGACAGCCGCTTTGTGAAAAACGGTCATACCCTGACGGATAATCTTCTCTCGTTCCGGCAGTCTAACGGCGGCTTCTACCACGTTCTCGACGGTTCGGACGGCAACAACCAGATGTCTGCGGAACAGGGCTTTTACGCTTTGGTCGCCATTGACCGCGCGGCAAATGGCGAAAACAGCCTGTACCGTATGGGCGATGTGACCAAGAATACCGCAAAGCCCAGCACAAGCGTCAACAAAAACAAAGCGGATGCTTCTGTGAATGTTCCCGGTGTGACCGCTCCCGGCACAACGTTCACCGATGTGAAAAATCACGTGAACAAAGCTGCTATCGAAGAACTTGCCTCGCGCGGCATCATCAACGGCATGGGTAAGGGCACGTTTGCCCCGAATAAGACCATGACCCGCGCGGAATTTGCCGCCATCGTCACCCGTGCGCTCGGTTTAGCGGCCAAGGACACGAAAGCCTTTACGGACGTTCCCAGCTCCAAATGGTACGCCGGTTACATCGGCACAGCCAACAGCAGCGGCATTGTCAACGGTGTTGGCAGCGGCAAGTTTAATCCGGACGGCACGATCACCCGGCAGGAGGCTGCCGCGATGGTTGCCCGCGCCGCAAAGCTGTGTGGCCTTGATCCATCGATGGACGCAGCAGCGACAAAGGATATGCTGGCGCAGTTCGGAGATTACCGCAGCGTTGCAAGCTGGGCGAAGGAACCGATGGCGTTCTGCTACTCCGTCAATATCCTCGACCAGAGTGATCTCAATATCGAACCCACAAAAGCGATTCTGCGCTGCGAAATTGCACAGATGCTTTACAATATGCTGAGCGCTGCGGAGTTGATCTGATATGACATTTTGGCAGAAACACAAGTGGAAAATTCTTGCGCCGGTATTGATCGTTCTGACGCTGGCTGCGGCCTTTACCCTTGGCGACCGGGATATGCCGAAACAGAAAGACACGTCGGAACAGCCGACCGTTGCCGCTCCGGTGGAGACACCGGAGCAGGACACAGCGGCGGCAGACGTGCCGGATGACGTTGAGACGGGACCGGTAGAGACACCCGCCGAAAGCACACCAGAGCCGTCTGGCGACCCGCAGACGGGAGAATCTGCACAGGCTAATACCGAACAGCCAGAATACGTTTCGCCGGAGGAAATCCAGGCAAGTGCAACCGGCGAATATGAAGAAGTGGGCGGCATGATGATCGACACCGGTACGGGCAAGGACAAGTACCAGACCGACCCCGTGCCGGAGGGCAAGCCCATCCCGGTCGAGCCGGAGGACGTGGAAATTGGCGATGCGGAATACACCTGCACCCTCTCCATCTCCTGCGCGACAATCCTTGACAATATGGACCTTTGTAATAAGGAAAAGCGTGAGCTGGTGCCGGAGGACGGCTGGATTCTGAAACCGATGACCGTCACATTTTATGAGGGTGAGAGCGTTTTTAACATCCTACAGCGCACCTGCAAACAGCAGAAGATCCACATGGAATTTGAGAACACGCCGATCTACAATTCCGCCTATATCGAAGGAATCAATAATCTCTATGAGTTTGACGTTGGTAACACTTCCGGTTGGATGTACAAGGTCAACGGCTGGTTCCCCAATTACGGATGCAGCCGGTATCAGCTGCAAAACGGCGACGTGATTGAGTGGGTCTATACCTGTGACCTCGGAGATGATGTGGGCGGCGGCTACGCGACTGGAAGCGAATGAGAAACAAAGACGCCTTTTCAGGCTACCATCCGACGATCAATTTTTTATACTACGCGCTCGTTCTTCTCTTTTCGATGTGCCTGATGCACCCGGTCTATCTGGCAATTTCCCTGACCGGTGCGCTGGCGTATGACATCTATCTCAAGGGCAGAAAAGCGGTGCGCTTTGCCGTCATGGGACTGCTTCCCATGGCGGCCGTTGCCGCGCTCGTCAACCCGGCGTTCAATCACGAAGGTCAAACGATACTGACGTATTTGCCCGGCGGCAATCCGCTGACGCTGGAGTCCATGCTGTACGGCGTGGCGGCGGCGGTCATGCTGGCCAGCGTCGTATTGTGGTTTTCGAGCTACAACGAGGTGATGACGTCAGATAAGTTCGTGTACCTGTTCGGGCGCGTCATCCCGGCGCTGTCTCTTGTGCTCTCCATGGCGTTGCGCTTCATCCCAAAATTCAAATCGCAGATGGACGTTGTTGCCGAAGCACAGAGCTGCATCGGGCGCGACACGAAGAACGGCAGCGTGTTCCGCAGAGTTTCCAATGCAATCAAGATTTTCTCCATCATGGTCACATGGAGCTTGGAAAATGCAATCGAAACCGCAGATTCCATGCGCGCCCGCGGCTACGGTCTGCCTGGGCGCACGGCGTTCTCGATTTATCGTTTCGACGACCGCGACAAGGCCGCGCTTGCGTGGCTGATCTTCTGCGGCACGTATCTCGTTTCCGGCTGGATGGCAGGCGGCACGTATTTCCGCTACTATCCGACCGTGAAAACCGCCGCATGGACGCCAATGACTGTGAGCTTCATGTGTGTTTATCTTGCGCTGGTGCTGACGCCGGTAATTCTTGATTGGAAGGAGGACAGGCAGTGGAAATCTTTACAATCCGAAACCTGAATTTTGCATATCCGGAACAGGAAAAGAACGCAATCACCGACCTGTCGCTGTCCGTCCAGCCAGGCGAGTTTCTGGTGCTTTGCGGCCCCTCCGGATGCGGCAAAAGTACGCTGCTGCGGCAGCTCAAAACCGTTCTCGCGCCGCATGGCCGCAGAAGCGGCGAGATCCTGTTCGACGGCAGAAATCTTGATTCCCTAGACCAACGCGAACAGGCCGAGAAGATCGGCTTTGTGCAGCAAAGTCCGGAGAATCAGATCGCGACCGACAAGGTCTGGCACGAGCTGGCGTTCGGGCTGGAATCCCTCGGCTATGACACGCCGACCATTCGCCGCCGCGTCGCAGAAATGGCATCGTTTTTCGGGATTCAGGAATGGTTTTATAAGCCGGTCACAGAGCTGTCCGGTGGGCAAAAGCAGCTCTTGAATCTCGCTTCCGTTATGGTCTTGCAGCCAAAAGTGCTGATTTTGGACGAGCCGACGAGCCAGCTCGACCCCATTGCCGCATCCGACTTCCTTGCCACCCTCGGCAAGATCAACCGCGAGTTGGGAACGACCGTCCTTTTGACCGAACACCGCTTGGAAGAAGCGTTTGCCTTTGCGTCGCGCGTGGCCGTCATGGACGGCGGCAAGCTCCTTTGCACCGGAACGCCCGCCGAAGTGGGCGCGGAACTGAAAAGCAGTGGGAACGCGATGTTCCTCGCCATGCCCGCCGCCATGCGCATCTGGGCGGCCACGGATTCTAAAGCGGTCTGCCCCATCTCTGTCTGCGACGGCCGGAACTGGCTGCTCGATTATGCGAAAACGCATGAGCTGCAATCCGTTCCAGAAGAAAGCAAAAACGCACCGGACACGGAAACCGTTGTCTCGGCGCAGGAACTCTGGTTCAAATACGATAAGGACTTGCCCGATGTGGTCAAAGGCTTGTCGCTGGAGCTGCACAAAGGTGAATTTCTGGCGCTGCTCGGCGGCAACGGCACGGGCAAGACCACCACGCTCAAGCTGCTGGCGAGGCTGCAAAGGCCGTATCGCGGGGAGCTGACCATCACGGGAAGCGTCGGGATGCTGCCGCAGAACCCGCAGGCGCTCTTTGTGAAATCCACGGTGCGCGCAGATTTGTTGGAGATTTTACCAAAATCCGAACGTAAAACCGAGCGGCTTGCACAAGTTGTCTCCCTCTGCAAGCTGGCGGAGCTGCTCGACCGCCATCCGTATGACCTTTCCGGCGGTGAACAGCAGCGCGCGGCGCTGGCAAAAATCCTGCTTCTGAACCCGGACATCCTGCTCCTTGACGAACCGACAAAGGGTCTGGACGCGGAGTTCAAACAGGTCTTTGGGCAGATTTTAAGGACGCTGCAAGCGTCCGGCGTCGCAATTCTCATGGTCAGCCATGACATTGAGTTCTGCGCGAAATACGCCGAACGCTGCGCCCTGTTCTTTGACGGAAATATCGTCACAGAATCTACCCCAAAAACGTTCTTTTCTGGCAACAGCTTCTACACGACGGCTGCGAACCGCATTGCGCGCGATGTGCTGCCAGATGCGGTCACGCCGGAGGACGTCATTGCTGCCTGCGGCGGTGCGGTCGAACCGGAGGCGGCTTTACCGGAATATCAGCGCATCCCGCCCGCACCGGAGAAAGCGACGCGGACGGTGAAAAAGCTCCCGGTTTGGCGCAAGATTCTCGCCGCCGTGTCGGGAATTATATCGCTTGTCCTGATTATCCAAGCCATTGGCGTGACCGATCTCACGAAGCTCATTGACGCGGGCGGCATGACGGCGCTGGCGGGCGAACAACTGAAATTATACGGAATTTTGCTCGTTTCGCTGCTTGTGTTCGCGCTTTCCATCAGCCGCAAGGCAGAGCGGTCGGATTATCTGGTGCAAACGCCGCTCGAAAAGCGCAAGCTGAAAAAACGCACGATCTTCGCAACGCTGCTCATTCTGCTCCTGATTCCGCTGACGCTGTTTGTCGGCGTGTACTACTTCGCGGGGCGAAAATATTACTTCATTTCGCTGCTCATTCTGCTTGAATGTATGCTGCCGTTCTTCCTCATCTTCGAGGGCAGAAAGCCGCTGGCGCGGGAGCTGGTGCTCATTGCCGTGCTCGTTGCGCTGAATGTGGCAGGACGCGCTGCGTTCTTCATGCTGCCGGAGTTCAAGCCGGTCGTTGCCATGACGATTCTCGCGGGCGTGGCCTTTGGCGGCGAAACGGGCTTCCTCGTCGGCGCTATGACCATGCTGGTGTCTAATATGCTGTTTTCGCAGGGGCCGTGGACGCCATGGCAGATGTTTGCCATGGGCGCAATCGGCTGGTTGGCGGGAATTTTGTATCGCAAGGGCGTGCTGCGGCGTTCAAAACTCAGTCTGTGCATCTTCGGCGTGATCGCCTCGACCGTGATCTACGGCGGCATTATGAATCCAGCGTCGGCCCTCATGTGGGCACAGTCCGTCAACTGGAAGATCATTCTAAGCTATTATATTTCCGGCATCCCGGTCGATCTGGTGCGTGCAATCGCCACATTCTTCTTCCTCTGGCTCGGCGCAGAACCGATGCTGGAAAAGCTGGACAGAATAAAAACAAAATACGGCTTAGCGGAGTAGATTCCGCTAAGCCGTATACTCGCATTCTTAGTGACCGGCGGCGCTTGGAATATCCTGAAGTGCGAAGCGATATTCCTGCTCTGCGTCGGGATATTTCTCCCGGTCAACCTTGCTCAAAAACATGGCAAGTGGACGCACCCACAGGCCGCCATCTCCGTAAAGCTTCCGGTAAATTACGCAGGGTTCCCCACTCTCAGAGTCCTTCGCAAGCGCCTCTACAAGATAGTAATCACCTTTGAAATGACGGTAGACCCGCCCGATCTGAAGCTGCTGCATGCTGCTTCTCTCCTTTCGCAGTAAATGTCCCGCAGGCCGGTTTAACCGGCCTGCGGGCTTTTGGTTTTATTTTGTCAGCTTGTTTTTGTCGAAGAAATACTCTTTCGTCAGCTTCGCCACGACGCCGGACAGGGCAAACAGGGCGATAAAGTTCGGAATCGCCATGAGGCCGTTGAACGTATCGGCAATATCCCACACCACGTCGAGCGACGCGACCGCACCGATCACGACGACGATGATGAACACCACCTGATAAGCCTTCGAGACTTTGAGGCCGAACAGATACTGGACACAGCGGCTGCCGTAGAGCGACCATCCAAGAATCGTTGTAAACGCGAAAAGCATCAGCGCCAGCGCGACAAAGACGGAAGCGAATTTCTGGCCGAACATGGTGGCAAACGCGGCAGTGATGAGTTCGGAGCCGACTTTATGGCCGAAGGTGATGTCTACGCCGCTGCAAATGATAGTCAGGGCCGTCAGGGTGCAGATGACAATGGTATCGGCAAAGACCTCAAAAATGCCGTACAGGCCCTGTTGGACTGGACTCTTGGTATCAGCCGCCGCGTGGGCAATGGCTGCAGAACCGAGGCCGGCTTCGTTGGAGAATGCGCTTCTGCGCAGACCCCAGACGATCGTCTGCTTGAGCGCAATGCCACTAGCTGCGCCGCCGAGCGCCTTGGGTGTAAACGCTGTGGCAAAAATCTTGCCGAAAGCCGGGCCAATATTGCCGGCATGGCCGAAAATCACGGTCAGCGCGAAGATGATGTACAAAACGCTCATAACTGGGACAAGTTTTTCCGCCACGGCGCCGATGCGCTTGATGCCGCCGAAAAGGATTACGCCGATCAGCGCGGCAATCACAACGCCGAACACGAAGTTCAGCAGCTTCCGCTCCTCTTCCGCTGCCGGGATAAAGGCGTCGATGGCGTCGTTCAGGGAGCCAACGATGGAGTTGACCTGCGACATGTTGCCGATGCCGAAGGAGGCGACGGCCGCAAAGACGCAGAACAGAATGCCGACCCACTGCCAATGCTTGCCGAGGCCGTTTTTGACGTAGTACATCGGGCCGCCGACCCAGTCACCCTTCGCGTCGCGCTCACGGTACTGGATAGACAGTGTAACCTCGGAATATTTGATCATCATACCGAGCAGCGCCGCCAGCCACAGCCAGAACACTGCGCCGTAGCCGCCGAGCGCGATGGCCTGCGAGGTGCCGACAATATTGCCGGTGCCGACCGTCGCGGCCAGTGCCGTTGTGACGGCCTGCAGGGGCGTGACCGCGCCTGCGCCTGCCTCCTGCTTCTGGAACATCTTTCCGACCGTGTTTTTCATCGCATAGCCGAAGCGCGTGAACTGAATCCCGCGATTGCGAATGGTCAGATACAGACCGCCGACGATGGTACATGGCAGAAAGATATACAGCCATGCGACCGTATTCAGGCTCCCCGTAAAGAAATTGATGATAGCTTCCATAGTTCTCCTTTCCGGACATCCCGCGGACGTCCATCTCCCTTTTCAGAATATAAAAGTATGGAACACACTATACCATAAAATAGCTTTTTAATCAATTTAAATGATTACACAGCAATGTAGAAAATCGCTGTGGACATTTGTTCATATTGCGAGGACATGCACAAAATTTAAATATCCCGCGAAAAAGGGATTGACGCAGCGGAAAAAACGTGCTATATTATTCAGGCAATCGGGATGCTAGTGTGGCTCAGTCGGTAGAGCAGCTGATTCGTAATCAGCAGGTCGTGTGTTCGAGTCACA
>OICN01000471.1_pt1 | contig 13923 bp, 8 predicted proteins | sample 1581301 | NCBI WGS metagenome assembly OICN01 (sample SAMEA3882557, study PRJEB24775) | human gut metagenome | biome: human-associated habitat; feature: intestine environment; material: feces | place: Netherlands | collected 2009/2010
GTCGGCCTCCAGACCGGAGACGTCCTTCAGAACCTTTGCCGCTTCTTCCTTCGACTGCTCGATGCCCGCCTCGTTCAGATAACGGTAGACCGCACCGGCTGCGCCGACGGCGATATACGCGGGCTTCACACCCTGCTCCAGGCACAGCAGGCTTGAGCCGATCAGACGGTCAGCCGCGCTGAGTTTTCTTGTCGGGTCGCCGCCGACACGTTTGCAGGTGTCCTTCAGCGCCGCGTTGCGGAAGCGGCCAAGAAGATCGGTGATGTGCAGCATCAGGCTTTCCAACTCGACGCCGTACTTCTTAGAAAGTCCCAGCGCGCTCTCGAGCATGGCATTCTGCACGATGTTCAGAATTTCAGGATCATCGATGGACTGGTAGATGTATTTGCGGCCCTCGTAACCGCCCAGATACGCGCAGGTCGCGTGGCCCATGTTGTGGACGTACAGCTTACGCTTGATGTAGAAATCAAACGGCTCAAACGGAACCATGTTCGTGATCTCCGGAATTTCACCCTTGAACGCGGCCTTATCGACCGGCAGGAAGCCGTAGCGCTCGACGCAGACGCGCATCGGGTCGCCGTCCTTCATCTCCTCGGTCTGCACCGGTACCATGCGGCCAATCGACGCTTCGACCAGGCCGACCTTTTCATCGAAATGCTTCTTTTCCTCGTCGGTCAGGAGATCCTTGAGCATGCCCTCCATGACCTTGTTGGCGTCCATCAGGTTTTCACAGATGATGATGTTGAGCGGACGGTCGTCCCGCGCCCAGCGCTTTCTGAGGCCCGCGACAATGTTGCCGACGATGAATTTGAGGATTCTCGCGCCGACAGCCGTTGCCATGATGTCGCAGTTGGCGATGGCCTCGGAGGCTGCCTCCTGATCGTTGCCGTTGACCGCGGTCACATGCTCGATCATCACGTCCTCATGTCCCTCGCTGGACACATAGCGGACGGGGTACTGCTTTTTTTCCTGCAAAGCCTTGACCACGGGTTCCGCCACATCGATGAACGTGACCTCATACCCGGACTGGCTGAGCGTTGCGCCGATAAAGCCGCGGCCAATGTTGCCGCCGCCGTACATAACTGCCTGTTTCATAGTGATTATGACCCTCTTTATTTATTTCTTGCCGTACAACTCGTACAGCTTCAGGACTTCGTCTTTCGCCTTTACGCCGTCAGACGCGCTGACCTCGCTGAGCGAGGCTGCCGCGCTGCACGCGCCAAGCTTGAGTGCCTCCGGCAGCGGCATATCCGTTTCCGCTGCGTACAGAACGCCCGCGCAGAACGCATCGCCCGCGCCGACCGTGCCCTTGATATAGCCCTTCGGAAGCTTCAGGCTTTCAAATTCATAATAATTGCCGTTTTCGTCCATGCCGCAGCCAATCTCCGGGCAGTGAATAACGGCCCACTTTGCTACGCCCAGTTCGTGCAGCTTTTGCAGCGCGGCTTTCATATTCTCCACATGCAGCGCGCCGTCTTCTCCGCGCAGCAGGACACCCGTGGTCTGCTGCGTCTCCAGTTCGTTGATGATGCAGTAGTCGGTGTATTTAAGCGCTGGGGTCACGAGCCGTGCGAAGCGCTCGCCCGCTTCGGAAACAACATCGATGGAGGTTTTCATGCCTGCCTGCTGCGCCCGGTGCAGGAGTCGTGCCATCTTTGTGCCGTATTCCGCGTCCGGTTCATCCAGATGCGGCAGCAGAAGAATATAGCCAATGTGGAAAATATCGACATTCAGCTTGCCCCAGTCGATATCGTCTTCTCCGTAATAGGCGTTGCCGCCCGCATACTGGAAAAACGTGCGTTCCTTTGTCTGGTTGTTCGACATGACAGCCGTAAACGACGTATCGCCGCTGCGCTTGATCATGGAGCAATCGATGTTTTTGTATTTGCCCATTTCCTGCAGGACAAAATCGCCCTCCGCGTCATGTCCGGCGAAGCCGGAGGCCACGAGCGGCAGATTGGGATCCAGCCGCGCAAGGTCGGAAATGGTGTTGCAGACCGAGCCGCCGGTGGAGCGTGTAATGCCTTCTGTAATGTGTGTCAATTCGTTCTGCTTCGGCCAGGTTTCAATCGGGTAAGTGATATCCACGATCATATTGCCTGCACAGCATATGCCTTTTTTCATACGTCCTCCCTGTTTTCAGAGCCGAGCGGCTCTTGTTTTTTTCTCTGCTTACTGTTATTATGAAGGAACGGGGCAGGCTTATCACCGATGAAGATGCGTCTGCAGCCCGACAATGATGCTTTTTCGAGGAAAAAATGGAATCCTACAATGAATATGAACTGATCTCTCATTCCAAACTGGCAGACTGTACCATGTTTATTGTTGACATGGTATATCGCCCCATGCACCTGCATAAGGAACTGGAACTGTGCGTGGTACTGAGCGGCAGCTGCCGCGTCAGCACTGACCGGCAAGGCGTTGAAGCAGGGCCGGGCGAGGTATTGCTGTTTGATGCGGGCAGCAGCCATGAACTCTGCGCATCCGGCGTGCCGGCAAGGCTTCTGACGCTGCAGATCTCCAACAGCTTCTGCGCCCGGTTTTATCCGCAGATCCGCAGTATCCGCTTCGGCTGCCGGGGATTGTCCGCTTGCCTGCTGCCGGAGCGGCTGACGGCGCTTCGCCGCGCAATGCTGCTGGCGCTTCGCGCCTATCTGCGCGATACACCGGAAGCGCCGTTTGCATGCATGGCGCAGGTCAACGAGATTTTCGCCATCCTGCTCAGCGATACGCCGTACCGCGTGCTGAGCGATACGGAAAACATGACGCAGACGCGCAACGCCGAGCGGATGCACCGCATTCTGCATTATCTGGAAACACACTATTCTGAGCCTGTCCGCCTCAGTGAAATCGCGGAACGGGAGGGGCTGACACAGACCTATCTGTCGCACTTGTTCCGTGAGCAGCTGCATATCCCGTTTCAGGATTATCTGGCCCGGCTGCGGCTGGAGGCGGCGATGCTCCTGCTGCGCCAGTCCGATACGACGCTGACCGATGCGGCTTATGCCTGCGGCTTTTCCGATCCAAAGTATCTGAACCGAAGCTTTCAGAAAAATCTCGGGATGTCGCCCCGGCAGTGGCTGCAGGAAAACCGCCCGGATCCGAGTCGGGCGCCGTCCGCGGAGGACCCGCGTACAGCGCAGCGCATCCTGACGCCTGACGAGTGCCGGGCGCTGCTGGATGCGTTGGAGGTTCCGTAAGAAATCTTAAATCTTCATGATCTTCAATTCTTCACCGCTGGCATAGGCTTTTTCCATGATGCGCTGGACGTGCACGGCGTCGGATGCGGGGACAACGAGGGGCTTATTGTTGAGAATGGAATCCGAGAAACTCTCGATTTCACGGGTGTACATATTGCCGAAGTCGCCGGGAATTTCGACGCCCACATCGTCGGCGTGGGTCTGCTCGGCGGAATAGGCGACATTTTTGTCAATGAACACGGCATTCAGCTTGCCGCCGTCGATCTGGCCGATCATCGTGTCGCCAAGCAGACGGCCCTTCGTGCCGAAGAACTCAACGCGCCACTTGGACGCCTCGTCCGGAATATTGAAGTTGGACTGCACGACGCACTGCGCGCCGTTTTCCATGCGCATGAGGATGGTGGACGTGTCTTCCACGTCATACTGCGGCTCAGGGAAGGCGATTTTTTCGTTCATGGATGCGACCTCGGTTACGCGCATACCGGTGATATACTCCATGAGGTCGATGGTGTGGACGGACAGATCCATCATCGCGCCGCCGCCTGCTTTGGCTTTGCACTGCCGCCAGTTGCCGGGCTCATACGGAAGCCAGAGCGTAAACTGCGAATAGCCGGATACGACCGTGCCGATCTTGCCCTCGGCAATGGCTTTTTTCATACTCATGACGTGCGAACCGAAGCGCATCATGAAGCCCGCTGCGATCTTCACGCCCTTACGTTCGCAGTAGTCGATGACTTCCTGACCTTCGTCAGACGTCATGGCCAGCGGCTTTTCAATCAGAATATCCTTGCCGTAATCTGCGGCCAGCTTGGCCTGCTTTGCGTGCAGGACGATGGGCGTTGCAATATAAACGGCATCGACCTCCGGGTCTGCCAGCAGATCCTCTTCTTTGGTGTAGCCGCGCTTTGCGCCGTATTTCTGACGGATTTTTTCAACCTGCTCGGCATTGATGTCCATGACGGCGATCAGTTCTGCGTTCTTGGCCAGCATCATGCCGGGAATTGTTCTGCGATCCGCAATGCCGCCGGCGCCAATCACGCCCCAACGTAATTTTTTCATATGCTTCGCTCCTTTGTAAATCCATAGACCGCTCACAGTGGTCTTTTTCAGTATAGCACACTCCTTGCGTGTTGAAAAGGGAATTCCGTATAAAAAACGGGAAATCCAACGACAATCCACAAAATCTCACAAGGCTTTTGTGCACTGAAATAAGCGGAACAGCATAAAAACAGGGGTAATGTGGAACACTTCCGCAGAAACGTGAAACGATGGAACTGACAGTTAACGATGCTTGCGGACGCACCTGCCGAATTGTGCGGTGCTGCTTTACCTGCATATTTCTCCTGCGTATGCAAACAATAGCTTTGGAACCAGTACAAAACGAAAGGCATTGGAGGAGCATATATGAAAGCAACAGGCATTGTCCGGCGCATCGACGATTAGGTTATAATAGGAGCAAGGTCAGAAAGCCTTGAAAACACTGGTGTTTCGCTGATTTTGTCCAACTTCGCAAGCACTCAGAGCGCAAGCTGTTTGACCGCGGCGAGCTGCAACCGCACTTATTGAAAGGAGGACGCAGCAATAAACTTAATACAACGAAAGCCCCTGTCATGTACTGCTACATGGAGCATCAAGCTCGAAGCAGAACCATGACAGGGGCTTTTTCTATTTCAAGAACATGGAGGGAAAAATGAATCCATCAAAATACTATCAGGCGTTTGGACTTCTCATGAGGGAGGCTCCAAACCAAGATCACTATGACAGCGGTTGCGATGGCATTTGTCCGGAGTGCCGCACTTGCCGTTATCATCGCCCTTTCTGGCGGCACCAGACGTGCGTGTTTGAATACTGCCCATACTCCCCAATCTCGCTTCCCACCCGTCGGGATCGTCAGCCTTCAGAAAAGGAGCGATGATATGGGTGTCTTTCGCGTCAACAAAAACAAGAACTACACCGTCATGTCAAATGTCCATCTCCGTGATAAGGCTCTTCCGTTAAAAGCAAAAGGGTTGCTCTCTTTGATGCTGAGTCTCCCGGAGGATTGGGACTACTCCATGCGCGGCTTGGCGAAACTCAGTGCCGACGGACTGGACTCCACGAGAGCAGCCGTCAAAGCTCTTGAGCGAAGCGGGTATGTTGTCCGCCGTCAGCTCTATGACTCCCGTGGGCGTTTTTCTAACAACGAGTACACAGTATTTGAGATTCCGCAGCCCAGTTCTCCGTCATCGGACTTACCGCAGCGCGAATACTTTGACAAGGATATTGCCAACAGTGACAACACCAGCGGATATTACATCATTGAGGAAAATGACTTCGTATATAATCCGCGAAAATCAGCAGACGCTCCATACGGTCCTATAAGCAGATATAAATACGCGGAAGCCGGTATTGTATCGCCGCTGTACCTTTGCTTTAGAGCTAAGAAGGAGATCAATCCTTCGTTCTTTGAATGGTATTTTCGATCTTCTGCGTGGCATAGGTATGTTTATATGTCCGGTGACAGCGGAGCGAGACATGACAGAGTGAGTATAAAGGACGACACTTTCTTTGCAATGCCAATCAATCTACCGTCAGCTCACGAGCAAGAGCATATCGCCTCATTCCTTGAGAGAATTGACCAGAGAATTGAAAAACAAAGAGCGTTAGTCGAATCCCTCAAGAAGTATAAAAGAGGATTATTAAGAACTGTATTTTCCGAAAAAGGCAGCCACTCACTTTTGCATGATGCAGTAAGTCATAGAATAGATGAAGTATGTGATGTACTGAGTGGAAAACGCATTCCCAAAGGCGAAACATTCTCTCCCCGTCCTACTGAGTACCGGTATATAACAGTATCGGATATGGGTGAAAAATATATAAGTTCAGACACTTTGCAGTTCATCACGAGCCACACCGAAAAGCAAATTACTCGATATAAAGTCAGAAATGGTGACATCATTATTTCTGTTGCTGGCACTCTTGGAAAGTTGAATATCATCACTCCTGACTTGGATGGAGTAAACTTGACTGAAAACTGTGATCGTTTTACAAACTTTAGAGGGATCAATCCCGAATACCTTTACCATGTACTTTCGTCTGATCTAATTCAGTCACAGATTGAAGCCTCAAAGACTAAAAACGGACAGCCTAAGCTGGCTCTCGAACGCATTAGAAACTTCGTTGTCCCCGTACCTCATCAAATAAGGCAAGAGCAGTTTGTTGGGGTAATGAACAGCATAGATAAGTACATTGCATCACAACAAGCTGTTCTCGATAGGTGTTGCAAGGCGAGAGCAGGTTTACAGCAACAGCTTTTTATATAAAGAGCTGTTGCAGCATGGATGACCGGATTTTTTCCAGATAAAATGTTAGGCGTTCTTCGTTCTCTATCTTTGCATCTATTTTCAGCAGCAATGAAGAAATCCTCTTCTGCTCCAAAATGGGGGGGCGAAATACTTTCACTGCACCGAGTTGAGGACTTGTTAACTGAGGAACACCCGTCGATTCAATATAAATGGAAGTGGCATTGATCATGTAAGCAAAGAAATCCACATCATCTTCGTATTTAGGGACTAACGAAAGAAGACGGACAATCGGAACATACTTGCAGTGACGAGCTATCGCATGACCAACTTCGCCTCTTCCAGATACAGTAATAGAATCACCTTCTACTTTGAAGTAGTTTGCATAGCCATATAAACCATTATTAGTCAAGGCGTTTGCATACACTGGATATGGATAACTCGTTGAATATGTGGGTGAACTATTTTGTCGGTCAATATCGCCCCCGGCAGAAATCGTAAAAATCTCTGCCAATCTTACGGTTTCCCAGCGTTTATTTTCACTGCAAGCAAAAGCCACTGTACCAGAAATTAACGCCTTAACGAGTCCTCTTTTATACTTCTGATCAAGTACGCAGAAATAGCTATATGACAGACGAAATCCCTTGCAATAGCGGAAAATCTCTGCTACTGCAAGGGATTTTACTTTGAGTTGAAGTGCAGATCAGCCTATAAAATAGACCTCAAGTAACGGTCTTGAGAAGCGTCCGAAGCTCCGCTTTCCGGGCTTTGATGAGCCGTGGAGAGTCGAGAGGTTATCCGACTTCGCAGACCGAGTAACACGAAAGAACAGCAAAAACGAAACTGATCTTCCTCTAACCATTTCCTCTAAAGATGGTCTTGTCGATCAGGTTAGCTATTTCAACAAGACGGTTGCAAGTAAAGACATGAGTGGGTACTACCTGCTCAAGAATGGCGAGTTCGCGTACAACAAGAGCTATTCCGTAGGGTATGACTTCGGCTCTATCAAGCGTTTAGATCGTTACCCAATGGGTGCTTTATCGACACTTTACATCTGTTTTGCGCTCAAAAAGCATGATAGTGACTTCATCAAGGCTTATTTCGATTCTCTGAAATGGTATCGGGAAATATACATGATCTCTGCCGAAGGAGCAAGAAATCATGGTCTGCTGAATGTGCCTACCGAGGAGTTCTTTGACACAAAACATTATCTGCCGGAAAACACCGAAGAGCAAAGAAAAATTGCTGACTTCCTCATTACTTTGGAGCGTCGCATCGAGGCGCAACAGTCCCTCGTAGATAACCTCAAGAAGTATAAAAGAGGTGTCATGAGAGCCATTTTCAGAGGCAAGGCTATCCTTTTCTCTGAAACAACAAAATGGAAATCTGTTCGCTTGGGTGACGAATGCACCTTCTTTTCGGGAGGTACGCCCAGATCAACCGACAGCAGTTTTTATGGAGGTGAAATTCCGTTTATTCGTTCCGGTGAAATACACGGAGCAAAAACAGAACTCTTTTTGACCGATGACGGTTTGAAATATTCATCTGCTAAGTTGGTTTCCAAAGGCGATTTGATTGTTGCTTTATATGGTGCAACAAGTGGCGAAGTCGATATATCCCAAATTGACGGAGCGATCAATCAGGCAATTTTGTGTATTCGCCCCAAGCTGGTAAATCGAACTTTCTTAAAATACCTTCTCGAAGATAGCAAAGATGACATCTTGAATACTTATCTTCAAGGAGGACAAGGAAATCTTTCAGCAGAAATAATCAAAAACCTTGTTTTCGACATACCGGATGATCGCTCACAGTCAGCAGTTGTTGATTTCCTTGATATGATTGATCAGCGTATCAGCAAGTCTCTCATGAAATTAGAGAGTATTGCTACGCTTCGTTCTGCTCTAATGCAGCAACTTTTTATATGAAAAGCTGCTGCATAATGCCTCTGCGATGTTCTATAAGTGCATTAAGCTCCTGCTGTGTATGCTCAATTCTTCTGTCCATTGCTGCTAAATGGCTACTTATTTTATGTTGGACATCAAGATCAGGCACTTTGATCATCAGCTTCTCAAACTCCGATTTACTCAGAATTGGAAGAGTTTGCATTGAAACCTTGCTTCGGTATTCTGGGAAGAAGTTCTCGAAAGCGTAATAAATAAACTCATGATCGAAGCCCTCTGATACAACAAGAGCGTTAATCTGTTGATTGGTAATCATGCTGGTTTTCGCTATACCAAGTTTTCCAATAAGTCCGATACAAGTTACGATAACAGAATTTGGTGGTAGTGGTCTACCTAAAGCAAACCCCTTCGGTGATACCCTCTTTTCAGTAGATGAGATATACTTCTGTTCGCCAACATCCCCCGGCGCACAGAACAAGAGATCACCGTCATAGTTGCTTCTATCATTAGTTGGAGGCGTACTTCCGGTTATGACTTTGCCTATTTGCGAAACTGAGCATTGTGTCCATAGCTGAGTTTTGTCATCGGAGAAATAGTGCATTAGCAGTCCTCTTTTATACTTCTTGAGGGATGCAAGGAGTTTTTCTTGTGCAGCGATGCGTTCATCTATTTTTTTGAGAAAGTCGGCTATGTGCTTCTGTTCAGTGGACGAAGGGAGATGAAGTGTCACGCTCATATAATCTTCAAAGGAGATATTGAGCAGCCCATCCATACGAACGCTTGACGATACGAGCCGTTTTAGTTGCTTATCCATTTTTGCGTTATTGAGTGCCATCGCAATAAACGGTGTATATTCGTGATCATTGATCTTGAAACAATGATACACATAGGGGATTCGTGCTTCTGGCTCAGTCAGCTCATAACAACAGCCAAACTGTTTAGCCTTAGATGCGCCGTGATTATACGCCAATTCTCCTTGTTTCAAGAGAATGTATTTTTTGAGGCTCTGTCCTGCATTGTCTCTGGAATACTTTTCGGACTGCATAATAAAGCCATTTCCAGCACTAAGCATCATAATAGGCGCGTTAGATTTCGGATCGGTGCGATTCACCAGAGACGCTATTTCTCCTAATGGAGTAGTTCTGTACGACTCATCAAAGCCCGGAAACCGGAGTTTCGGACGCTTTTCGAGACCGTTACTTGAGGATACATTTGCCATAATTATTTGCCCTCCACATCAAAGGGGAAATCCAGCCCCAGCTCATCAAAAAACGGTTTCAGTTCTGCATCAATATCCTTAATTTCAGATTGTAGCTTACGGATCTCAGCGGCAACTTCATTCAAGTCAATCTCAGGTTCCGGCTCAAAGGTATCAACATAGCGAGGAATGTTCAAGTTGAAGCCGTTTTCTTCAATCTCCTGCATGGTCGCAACATGAGCATATTTTTCGACATCCTGACGGCGCTCGTAGGTCTCAACAATCTTGTCAATGTCGCACTCACGAAGGATGTTCTGGTTCTTTCCGGCTTCAAAGTCGCTGGAAGCGTCGATGAAAAGAATGTTGTCAGAGTTACCGTTTCGCTCTCTCTTGAGAACAAGGACGCATACGGGGATGCCCGTACCAAAGAACAGATTTGCAGGCAAACCGATTACCGCGTCCAGAACATTTAATTTCTGAATGAGATGCTTGCGGATTACTTCCTCAGCAGCACCACGGAACAGGACGCCATGCGGCAGAAGAACGACGGCTCGTCCGTCCTCATCCATGTGGTAAACCATGTGCTGAACAAAGGCAAAGTCAGCCTTGCTCTTCGGAGCAAGTTTGCCATACTCATTGAAACGCTCGTCCTCCATGAAGTGCATATCGGCAGACCAGTTTGCAGAATAAGGCGGATTGGCAACCTGAACACGGAACTTCATGTCTCCGAAGTAGTCATGCTCTAAGGTATCACCGTTGTAGATGTTAAAGTTGCGATATGGGATTCCGCGCAGAATCATGTTCATTCTGGCGAGGTTATAAGTCGTGGAGGTCAATTCCTGTCCATAGTAGTTTCTCACATTGGCGTAGTTCTTGAGGCGCAGCAGCAGCGAACCAGAGCCACAAGTGGGGTCGGCTGCATCCTTGACATCCGTGAGACCGAGGCAAGCCAGACGGCAAAGCAATTCGGCAGGACCGGAGGGCGTATAGAACTCACCGGCTTTCTTGCCAGCAGTTGCAGCAAACTGACCGATCAGATATTCATAAGCGTTACCAAGAACGTCAATTTTGGTATCATCCACGCCGAAGTTGATTTCGTCCAGCGAAGCGATGATCTTTGCCATAACAGCACTTCTATCTTTGACAGTATGACCGAGCTTCGATGAATCGAGCTGCATATCAGAAAACAGTCCGTCAAAGTCCTCCTGAGAATCGTTTCCGATTGTGGACTCCATCAGCGCGTTGATTGCGCTCTGCAAGAACTCAATGTCGAAGGAACGGTTTTCTACCATCTTGACCATCTTGCGGAACAAATACTGTGGCTCGATGACATAGCCGAGATCGCGCAACGCCTCTTCGACAACAGCGGTCTTGTACTCTTCGTCTGCCCACGCCTCTTCATAACCGATACCGTCATCCTTGAGAAGATTCGCCATATACTTCTCTGTCCGGTCAGAAAGGTAGTAGTAGAAGATCATGCCCAAGATGTAGTTCTTGAACTCATACGCCTCCATGTTTCCGCGCAAGGCATTTGCCATTGCCCATAGCTTATTGCAAAGCTCCTTCTGATGAGCCTGAATCGAATTATCCATTTATCTCTCTCCTTATTGGTATTTCTCTGTGTGCTGTCGGATGAAATCAACGATCCGATTTACAAGGGAGCGTTTCTTCAAAAGCGGCAAGGGCTTCTCAATCCGATCTCGGATATTTCCTGCATCCATTGTGCCGGAAAACTCATATTCCGAAATAATATCTGTCAGCATGGATGCGTCAATATCCTCGGTCTTCGCAAAGGCAACGATCTCTTCGCGCTTTGCTTCATTTTCAAAGTCGTTATAGGCTGCATCAATTTCATCCGCACTTTCTAAGCCGACAACAACACGATCCAAGAATGCTTGCAGGATTTCGACTTTCCGGAGCAACTGCGGATTATCGGTTCTCCCCAACTCGTCCTTAATGTGTTTAATATCGTAATCCTTTTGTTTGGGATCATCGAAGTGGATGTTACGGATCAGGTTCATGATGTATGCGACATTGATCCTGTCACTCTCCATCAATTCGATGCAGAAGTCAACGTCATTCAGGACGGAGACAACCTCGCGGTCAGTTTTTTGCCTTGAGTAGAGCATGAGGTATTTGCTCTTATAGTCCTGATATTCTTGCTCGGACATGATAAGAGCATCCTGATCGAAACTGAACTCAATAAAGGTCTGCAACGATTGGAGGTACTTTGTCAGCTCACGGAAGGTCACGACAAACTTCTTCTGATCGTCCTCGTTCTGCATTGTGTCCACGGACTCAGGGAACAGCGCGATTTCCTTGAGCTTCATCACCATTTCGTTGAACTTCTCCACGAAGTATTGATACCCCGGAACAACAATGCCGGAAGTATCTTGACTCTTAGAGAAGAGTGTCAGCGCGTCATCGGTGCGTTTTTTGAGGTTGCGGTAGCAAATGATAATGCCAAAGGGCTTTGTTTCCTTCTCAACACGGTTTGTGCGGGAATAGGCTTGCAGCAGATCATGATACTTCAAATCCTTGTCCACATAAAGGACAGAGAGCTGCTTGCTGTCAAATCCGGTCAGGAACATATTCACGACGATAAGAATATCAAGCGACTTTGTTTTCTTTCCCTTTACTCGGTCAGAGATGTCCTTGTGATAAGCCGAGAATGTATCTGTGGAGAAATTGGTCCCGTACATCTCGTTATAGTCCTTGATGATACGCTCCAACGAATCACGGCTATGCTCGTCCTTGCCCTCGGCATCCTCATTCTGCCCGTAGGAGAAGATGCCGCTGATATTCAGGTCATGCTTGATCTTCTTGAAAATGTCGTAATACTTAACAAGGGCATCAATAGAGGACACGGCAAAAATAGCCGTATACTGTCCATTTCGGGTTTTCGCCTTGTGGTTCTGGATGATGTGATTGGCGATCAGAGACATTCGCTCATCGGACATATAGAGTTCGCCTATATCAATCGCGTCCGCGAGTGTCGGGTCATCCCAGTCGAAATCACCCTCCATTGTTTTTATGTATTCGATGTGGAAGCCCAGAACATTATTATCGAAGATGGCGTCTTTAATCAGGTAATTGTGAAGACACTCACCAAAGAGCATTTCTGTTGTTTGCGTGATTTTACCCTCAGTTTTACCGTTGACTTCAAACCGAGGTGTCCCCGTGAAGCCGAAAAACTGTGCCTTTCTGAAATGCCGCACAATGTCCTTGTGCATATCCCCAAACTGGCTGCGGTGGCACTCGTCGATGATAAAGACAACCTTCTCGTCTTTGTATGCGTCCATTACTTTCTCGTACTGAGGGCGCTTTACAGCGTTTGCCATCTTCTGCATCGTGGTGACGATAAGCTGCCTGTTCTTGTCCTTCATCTGGCGGACAAGGACATCGGTGCGATCTGTCACATCAACGGAACCAGCCTCAAACTTGTTAAACTCTTCGGTTGTCTGAGAATCCAAGTCTTTTCGGTCAACAAGGAAAATGACTTTCTTGATGTTCGGATTTGCTGCGAGGATTTGCGCCGTCTTAAAGGATGTAAGCGTCTTGCCCGCACCGGTTGTGTGCCAGATATACGCATTCCGGTTTGTGAGTGTTGCCTGACGGATCAGTGCTTCTACGGCATAAACCTGATAGGGACGCATGACCATCAAAATCTTATCGGTATCATTTAGGATGGTGTAGCGTGTCAGCATTTTAATGATGTGATCCCTTGCAAGGAAAGAAATCGAAAAGTCCTTCAAATTGGTGATGCGGACGTTATTGAAATCAGTCCAGAAGAAAGCAAGGCTATACATCAAGTCTCTGTCGGAATTGGCAAAATACTTTGTGTCAACACCGTTGGAGACAATAAAGAGCTGAATGAAATGATACAGCCCGTTGTAGGAGTGCTTCTTATAACGCATGACCTGATTGACTGCCTCGCGGATGTCAATGCCACGGCGCTTTAATTCTACTTGGATCAGGGGTAAGCCGTTTACGAGAATCGTAACGTCGTAACGATTGACGTACTTTCCAACCACGGTCGTTTGATGAGTAACTTGGAAAATGTTCTTCGTGTGGTCCTGATCAAAGAAGGACAGATATACCTTTGTACCATCTTCACGCTCAAGGACAAACTTATCCCTCAAGATTTTTGCACTCTGGAAAACTGACTTTCCGAGCATGAGGTTGAAGATACGCTCCCACTCTTTATCGGTGATAGGCGTATCCAGCTTTGGCGCATTGAAGGCTTCAAACTGAACTTTGAAGTTCTCCACCAGCGCGTCATAATCAGGAATTGCGACTGTGGTATATTCCTGCTTGTTCAGTTGCTCAATAAACTGCTGTTC
>OICN01000483.1_pt1 | contig 13717 bp, 9 predicted proteins | sample 1581301 | NCBI WGS metagenome assembly OICN01 (sample SAMEA3882557, study PRJEB24775) | human gut metagenome | biome: human-associated habitat; feature: intestine environment; material: feces | place: Netherlands | collected 2009/2010
CCAGTTTACCCAGGGTTTCCGGTGAGGAACCGGCGATTTCCACCTGGTCACTGGTGAAATAGAACATATAGGGAGAGGGGTTTTCCATGCGGAGCAGGCGGTATACATCAAACAGGGAGCCTCTGGCTCTGGCGGTCAAAGGATTGGAAAGGACTACCTGGAAAATGTCGCCTTCGTAAATATGGTGTTTGGCATTTTCCACCATGGCGCTGTATTCTTCCAGGGAATGGGCGGGAGTGAGGTCTTCTTCCAGCTGGAGGGGCTTTGAGGCCGCTCTGGCGCCGCTTTTCAAAAGATTTTCCATATCATCCAGTACTTTTTCCGCCTGCCTGTAGGAAGAGGGGATGTCCTCTGTGGAGACGCCGGTGACCAGAATGATTTTCTGTTTGTAAGCATCGAAGATGATGAGCTTGTCGAAGAGCATGAGGTCGGCATCATTGAAATCCCCATTGTCTTCATGGGACAGATGGAGCGTGGGCTCAGCGTACTTGATATAGTCGTAGGAAAAATAGCCTACCAGTCCTCCTGTAAAAGGGGGAAGGTCAGGGAGTTCCGGGCTTTTATACTGAGCAAGGATCTGGCGGATTTCCTCACCGGGATGGGTAACTTCCTTTTTGATGATTTCCGGCTGTTCCCCATCTACTCCTTTAGTGATGGTGAGATGGCCGTTCAGGCAGTTGATTTCCAGGGTAGGATCATAGCCCAGAAAAGAGTAGCGGCTCCAGGGCTGGTTATTTTCCGCACTTTCCAGCATAAAGCAGTGATGGCTGGCAGCGCGGAGTGTCCGCATGACTTCAATGGTGGTGAAGCGGTCTGCCATGATTCCCCGGCAGACTGGAATCCTTCGGTAATCACCGGATGCATGGATTGCTTTGACTTCTTCTAATGTTGGATACATAATGACCTCCTTATGGAAGCAGGAATCCCTCGAAGGGACCTTCCTGTACCTGCCGGAATACAAAAAATCCGTCCCCGGCAGAAAAAACTCTGCCAAGGACGGAATAAATTCCGCGGTGCCACCTTGTTTCACGATGTCGTGCTCTTTGCAAGATACTATCATATCTCCGGCATGCTAACGCCTGCCCTGCGTTGCGGTATACTCTGTCAGTCATTTCGCCGCACCCTCAGCGGTCCATTTGGCAGGCTGCCTTTCCATCCATTCTCACCAGGTAGGACTCTCTTTGGGCGCATTTCCTGCTTTGATCTCCGCATCAACGGTTTCTTGATTAGAAGATTATATCCTTTGATGCTGTTTGTCAAGGGGAAGAATATATTTTTACTCAGGATAAGAAACCCAGACAGAGGGCTCGCCCTTTTCATCATGATGGATGCCCGGGATTTCCGGCGTGAAATCGGGAAATTCCTTTCCGTATTCTTCCAGGAAAAGGAAGTAGGACAGTACCTTTTCCGTCCACTCTTCACCGGCGGCAAGGGCGCAGATGCCCGGCGGGTAGGGAAGGATATTTTCCAGTGAAATATGGCCTTTGGCATCTTTCAGGGGGATTTTTTTCCTGTTTCCTCTGATGAAATTCTCGTGGGCTCTTTTGGGGGAAAGGGGGCGGGGCGGGAAATCCTCTTCCCGGAAGAGACACTGCTGCAGCTCTCCTGCATGGTGAGAGAGAAGAAAATCATGGAAACGGCGGCAGTAATCCTGAAGCCCTTCGCCGGGCAGGGCTTTGATGGAGGGCATGAATTGATCCATGGGGCAATTCTGGAAATAGGCTTTTTCAAACTGCTTGAGCCAGTGCATGAGGTACTTGTATTTCTTTTTTGTATCTCCCGGTTCTGCCAGAAAGAGAAGGGTATAGAAATCGGACTTTTCCGGGGTGATGCCTTTACTTTCCAGGTAGGCGGAAAGAAGGGGGGCCGGGATGGAGTGCTTCCTTCTTTCGGAAAAGGTGCCGGTGGTGAGCAGGATTTTGCAGGGATCCAGGAGGCATAAGTCGGCTGCGGAACTGTCAAAGCCATGCCAGGTCTCATCAGGACCAAGGGTGAAGAAGGCAGCATCTTCCATGAGGACCGATGTTTTTTCTTCTTCCCATTTCCTGCCGTGCACCAGAGGAGGGAGAAAGGGCCTGAAGAGGGTGGTATCCTTTAAAAGAGCTTTTTTGAAGCGGGTGGCAGATAGGAAGGCTTTCTTCCAAAGGATGGCGCCCTTTTCTTTATGCATGAATGCATTCATTTCCAGTCCTGCCAGAAGGGGGTAGTAGGGAGATGTGGAAATATGCATGAGAAAGGTGTCCTGCATCACATCATGGGGAAGGTAATAGGATTTTTCCCTGATATGGCTGTCCTTCTTGTGAATCTGGGAGGTCATGGAGAATCCGGAGAGTTGTTTATGTACAGACTGGGTGATGAGGATGCCCGGTGATTCTTCAGAAAGAGGAAAGCGGAGGACGGCGGCGTCTTTCAGGAGGGGAATGAAATTCTCGTAGCCGCTCCAGGCGTCGTCGAAAAGAATGTATTCACAGAGAGGGCCGATTTTTTCCAGAATTTTCCGGATGTTGTAAAAAAGGCCGTCATAGGTGCATATCTGCAGGCAGGCCAGACGGAAGGGACGCTTTTTTTCAGCGAGCCGGGGGCAGATTTTCCGGATTTCTTCCCGAAGGTGTGCCTCTTCCAGAGAGGCGGCAAGGATGGGACCGATGACGCCGCAGTCATTGCGGCAGGAGGAAAGGTATATCGGCAGCGCCCCTGCTTCAAGCAGTGCTCCCTGCCAGGTGGATTTATGGTTGTTCCGGTCAAAAAGAACCAGGTCCCCTGGTGAAAGGAGGGCATTGGCGCAGATGCGGTTGGATGTGGACGTGCCGCCCAGTACAAAGAAGCAGTCGTCACTTCCCCATACTGAAGCGGCGAGGCGCTCCGCTTCTCCCGATACCCCTTCGTGGGACGAGGGATCGCCGATGGCAGAAGAGGAATCGGAAATATCCGCTTTGAACATGCCTTCGCCAAGGGCAGTGGTGAAGATTTTTCCTTCGTCGGTAAGGTTAAAAAAGCTTCCACTGTGGTGGCCGGGGGTGTCAAAATCACAGCGCTTTTTTCCTGCCTCTGCCAGGAGGGCAGCAGTAAAGGGGGGAAGAGATTTTATTTTATTCTTATCTTTTTTCATATGAAGTCTCCTTATCAGGAAATATTATATCAATTTTGCCGGCTGCTAAGGAAGCACTGATTTATTCGCGGAGTCTGTTTTTATGAAGGAGGCACTACGGCACCTGTCGAACTGTCAGGCTCCTTCCTTAGGGAAGCACTGATTAATTCATAGAGTTTTCTTTTATAAGAATTTTTATGCACTGTTTCGTCATGGGCTTCCTTAAATAGCTCGCTATTCGCGTCAGCCCATTCCTCGCATTGCATAAAAATTCAAGAATAAAAGCAAACAATGATTTAATCAGCGCTTCCCTAGCTGGTAATCCTGCATAGGATTGCCAAGTCGGGCAAAGCCCTCCCTTAGCCTGCCCATAAAAGACCTTCCTTTTGTTTGCCCCACCGGAATGGAGCTGGGCGATAGGGCTGAGGAACATCGAAAGATTTTGGGCTGACTGTCAATCGGCAGCCTTCCCGCCGACTGGTATTTAATAGCATTTGCCTCATAAGCGGCACGTACCAAGATTCTTCGCCGGAGGCTCAGAATGACGAGTGGGAGGCGGGAAGGAAATCCCGTAACGCAGGCTATATACTCATCGCCGCCAAAGGCGGCGATACCACAACTCTCTGTACCTTTTCCTTCATAACCCTTCTACACAACCTGCCGCCGACAGGCGGCCACAACCCTCGGGGCGAAGCCCCGTCAACCCTCAAGCCCCAAAGGGGCTTGTCCAAAGCCATTATTCTTTCAGTACGCAGCCGAAGGCGTGTTTTTTCCCGTCTTTTCCGTCTTCCACGTAGACGCCCTGGACTTCCGGGGGGAAGCCGGGGAGGGCGTTTATGCTGTCTACGAGGTCCATGAAGTAGTGGATGGCTGTTCTGGTCCAGCGTTCACCGGGATGGATGCAGAGGATGCCGGGGGGATAGGGGAGGGCGCCTTCGAGGGCGATGCGGCCTTCTGCGTCTTTCAGGTCTATGAGTTCTCCGTTTCCGCGGAAGTATTCTCCTTCTGCTTCTCTGGGGCTCATGGCGTAGGGAGGCAGGTGGTTTTGGTCGAAGAGCTGCTGCTGCAGGGCGGCCACGTTTCTTTCTTTGTAGAAATCGTGCATTTTCTGGCAGAGTTTCCTGATGGTATAGCCTTTGTAGTATGTTTCATAGGCGTCGTATACCTGGGGCAGTACTTTTTCCATGGGGGCGTCCTGGTCTATGAAGGTTTCGAGCTGCACCAGTTTCTCTAGGAGGCGGTGCAGTTTTTCTTCTGTTTCTGCAGGGGTCAGGAGGAAGAGGATGTCGTTGAGGTCGCATTTTTCGGGAATGATTTTGTTTTCCCGAAGGTATTCGGCCACAATGGTGCCGGGGATGCCGAAGTCTTCGTAGGTGCCTGTGGGGATATCAATGCCCGGGGTGATGAGCATGAGTTTCATGGGATCCAGGAAGTACTGGTTTTCTCCATATCCTTTGAATCCGTGCCAGCCGGCTTTGGGGCTGAAGGCCCAGAAGCGGCGGTCGGCTGCAATCTGGGCGGTGTCTGCATTTTCCCATTTCCTGTTTCCCACGGTATCTGGGAGGAAGGGCTTCAGGTAGTGGCACTTTTTTATGATTTCTTTCCGAAGTTCGATACCCAGGATGAGGGCGTCTTTCCAGAGTTTCTTCCCCCCTTCTCCTTCGTGAATCCGGGCGTTCATGTCCAGGGCAGCGAAGAGCTGGTAGAAGGGGGAGGTGGAGGCGTGCATCATGTAGGCGTTGTTCATCCTTTTGTGGGGCACGTAGCGCTGCTGGCCACGGATGTGGGCATCTTTTTTATGAATTTGGGAAGTCATGGAGAAACCGGCCTGCTGTTTGTGGACTGACTGGGTGACGAAGATGCCGGGGTCGTCGGGGCCCAGTTCCAGCAGCAGGGGGGAGGCGTCTTTCATCATGGGGATGAACTGTTCGTATCCTACCCAGGCGGAATCGAAGAAAATGTAGTCGCAGAGGTAACCGATGCGGTCGATGACCTGGCGGGCATTATAAAGGCAGCCGTCGTAGGTGCCCAGCTGGATAACGGCCAGGCGGATCGGTCTTTTGGCCTTTGCTTTTACCGGATCCTTTTCAGCCACCAGTTTCCGGATATAGTCTTCATTGAAGCAGTGTTCCGGAATGCCGCCGATGGATCCGAAGGCATTTCTTTCCGTTTCCAGATATACCGGAGTTGCGCCGGCCAGTACCAGAGCGCCGTGGTCAATGGACTTATGGTTGTTTCTGTCGTAGAGGACGATATCGCCGGGGGTGAGGACTGCATTCAGCACCACCTTGTTGGATGTGGAAGTGCCGTTCAGTACGAAGTAGGTCTTGTCGGCGTTGTATACCCGGGCTGCATGCTTCTGGGCTGCCAGAGCCGGGCCTTCATGAATGAGGAGATCTCCCATGGCCACATCGGCGTTGCACAGATCGGCGCGGAAAGTGTTTTCACCGAAGAAATCGTAGAATGCGCGGCCTGCCGGATGCTTGCGGAAGAAAGCGCCGCCCTGATGGCCTGGGCAGTCAAACTGGGAGTAACCGTTTTCCACGTATTTTTCCAGATCCTTGAAAAAAGGAGGAAGCAGCTGATCTTCGTAATGGGCAGCTGCGCTTTCAATCTGGCGGCTGTAGAAAGCATGATCTGTGTCGTTCAGGTCAATCACCCGATATACCTTGCTGATGACATCATCAGCCACCGGGCCTTCCATGGTGCGGATGAGAAGTACTGGAATATGGAAGGCGAAAATCATTTCCTTCTTGAGCACATCGGTATCGGTGTCTGTAATGACTACGGCACCTACATCGGTGAAGTCGGTATCATTGACGTTCACCGTTTCGCGGGATGGAATGCTTCCGAAAATTTCGAGTGCTTTGTCAGAGTAAGCAATTTTTAAACGTTTCACGATTGAAACCTCCTGTACTGAACATTTTGTTATGAATGGGAAGCGGAAGGTGTGTGCACATCACCGAAGCCGCTTTCCCGGCAGGGGACGTATGTCCTTTACTGAGCTTATTGTATAGAAAATGAAGGAAATACTCCAATACCGATTCCTTTCAAAAAATAAAAATTCCCAAAATGATTACAAATTGCATAGATAAAAAGAAAAGCGAGGCTATTCATAACGATATTGCTATAAATAGTCTCGATGAATGGCGCCCATGCAGAACAAATACATGTCTATATGATGTAAATAGTTTGTAAAATCTTGGATTCTATGAAAAGCAAAGAGAAAGCTGGTAAGAAGAAGGTGAAAAAATCTGTACTTTCTGAAAGGAAGCATGGCTGGCAGAAAAAATCCGAATAATAATAACAAAATAGTTATTATTATTCGGAGACATTACTTTCCATGAACCCATTTCCAGTAGGACAAAAGGCAGAGGGCGTAGCCGCCAGTCATGAGGAGCCCCAGAGGGAGAGCCGTATCTTCCCCGGCAATACCGGTGAGAGGCATGGTTAAACTGCCCGGAGCTACCGTAAAGAATCCCAGCAGCGCAGAGGCAGCGCCGGCATTCTTTCCCTGCCTTGAAAGGGCCATGGACATACTTACCGTTTCTGTAATGGATAAAGGAATGACCGTGATAATAAGGATGGGAATGAGCAGGTGAAGGGGCCAGAGGAAATAAAAACCGGCCAGCAGGAAAAGACTGGCTATAAAGGAAAGAATAATAGAATGGCGCAGCATGGCATCATCCAGCACCTTCTTCGCCAGGGCTGCCGGAAGAAGGCCTGTAAGGAGAAGCCCTACGCCCACCACGCCCAGAATCAAACTGTAAGTCTGGGCGCTGAGACCGTAAATATGCTGAAACAGGAACGAAGAACCGGCCAGATATCCGAAAAAGGATATGAAAAGGAACCCTTCCAGAAGACAATGACCCATAAAGTAGGAATCATGGAAAAGATGGGGATAGGAGCGGAAAGCGGCAGTGAGCCGGGGAAGACGATGGCCTTTGGGAAGAGTTTCCCGACAGGGGATACAGGACAGGGCCAGCAGGAGACCGATGGCTGTCAGCACATAGAAAACGCCTCTCCAGTCAGTCCAGCGGAGAATCTGTCCTCCTGCCACAGGAGCCAGCACCGGCGCCAGACCGTTAATCATCATGAGGGCGGAATACAGAGTCAGAAGCTCAGTGCCTGTCTTGATATCCCGGGCAATGGCTCTGGCAATGACCAGCCCGAAAGAGCCGAAAAAGCCCTGTACGAACCGGAAGAAAAGGAGCACCGAAGGTGTAGAAGCCTCACTGGCGCCGTAGGAAGTCAGAGTAAAAACAGTCATGCCCACAAGGATAGGAACCTTCCTTCCGAAACGGTCGGAAAGAGGACCGCCAAAGAGCTGCCCCAGCGCCATGCCCGCCATGGTCATGGTGAGAGTCAGCTGGGCCAGAGATGGAGAAATACCAAAGAACTCCGCCAGCTCGGGAAGGGCCGGAAGATACATGTCCGTAGCCAGCGGCGCCACCGCCGTCATGAGACCCAGAAAGATAAAAAGGCCGATTTCAGATACTTTCATACAAACCTCCAGAAAATACAAAGAAGCAGGCTGCCCTGCAAAAAAAGCCGCCCAACGCTAAACAGCGCTGAACGGCTTATATTGCGGATGCTCAGAAAACGCAGCTCTACTGTGTGGAGTCCAAGACTCCTTATCTTGAGTAAATGATAACAAGAGAGCTGGAAATTGTCAAGCGCAGGCGGTGAAGGCGCCTCTATCACTTGCGCTCCCCTGAATGAGGGCGGGAAAGTAAAATAGTGGAGAGGATCGCACTCTTTAAAATTTGCGGCAAAGCTGTCACCATCACCCTCTGAACCTTTTGAACCCTCTGAACCCTTTGAACCTTATAAGCCCTTACGCCGCAGGCGTGTCCTGTGAACAGGAGATGCGTGGCGGCTATTTTTACGTTTCTTTTACAATCTAAATCAAAGCTATACTTTTTTCTCTCTTTGTTTTTTACATCCCTGCTTTACACTTAAAGCATCGAAAACAAAAGCAAACATCATTCGTTTCAAGGGAGGATTTATAATGAATCTTAAAAAGTGGATGGCTCTGGCTCTTTCTTCGGCAGCATTGGTTGCAGCAGCAGGCTGCGGCGGAAATTCCGCTCCGGCTAAAAGCGGCGCCGCTTCCGGCAGCAAGGTTTCCGGACAGGTAACTGTTTCCGGTTCATCCGCACTTCTTCCGCTGGCTAAAGATGCAGCTGCCAAGTTCAAAACAAAGAACCCGGATGTATCTATCACACTGAATGCAGGCGGCTCCGGCACCGGTCTGAAACAGGTGGCTGAAGGCTCTGTAAACATCGGCAACTCCGATGTACCGGCAGAAAAGAAGCTCCCCGCTGACAAGGCAAAGGGACTGGTAGACCACAAAGTCTGCACCATGACCGTAGCGACCATCGTGAATAAGGACATTGCAGACAAGGTGAAGAGCCTCACTTCCCAGCAGCTGCAGGATGTATTCACTGCGAAAGTCACCAACTGGAAAGATGTAGGCGGCCCTGATGAACCAATCGTTCTCGTAACAAGACCTACCACTTCCGGTACCCGTGCCCTCTTCACAGAACTGGCACTGGCAGGACAGGAAGAAGCATCCAATAAATCCCTTGAAACCGATGATAGCGGCACACTGATCCAGAGCGTAGCTCAGACAAAGGGTGCTATCGGCTATGTAGCTCTTCCTTACCTGGTAAATAACAAAGACGTAGCAGCCATTGCTATTGACGGCGTAGAACCAAGCCTGGAAAACACCTACAACGGCAAGTACAAAGTCTGGGGCTATGAACACATGTATACCAAAGGCGAAGCCACCGGCGCTGTGAAAGCTTATCTGGACTATGTTCTCTCTGATGAATACGGTGTAGAAATCGAAAAACAGGGCTACGGCGTATCCTCCAAAATGAAGACAAAATAATTTGAGTTTAAAAGCGTAATACGAAATAGCTGCGGGAAAAGCGGCCGCGTGAATATGCGGCTGCCTTTCCCGTCTTTCAAAAGGAGAACCATTCATGGACGGTAATATGCGCCAGCAGCATATGTTCAGGCGAGAAATTCTGGGAAAGAGCGTATCCACTATATGCGGTTTCTTCCTCATTATTCTCACCGTTGCCATTGGCTGCTTTCTGCTCGCCAAAGGCATGCTTACATTCACCGATTTTCACCACAGCATAGGGGAGTTCCTCTTCTCCTCCGCCTGGAAGCCATCTGATACCGATGCAGGCGGCGGACAGGTAGGGGCAGCCATCTTTATCTGGGGTTCCATCCTTACCTGCTTTCTGGCTCTGCTCATTGCCATTCCCTTCAGCCTTTCCACCGCTGTATTCATGACCCAGATTTCCCCGAGACTGGGTGAAAAACTGATTCGGCCTGCTGTGGAAATATTCGTCGGCATTCCCTCCGTTGTTTATGGCTGGGTTGGTCTGGTGGTGCTGGTGCCATTCCTGCAGAAACTGTTCAAACTGCCTCATGGGCAGTCAGTGCTGGCAGCAGCCATCGTCCTTTCTGTCATGATTTATCCCACCATTACCTCCGTTTCTGCTGATGCCATCCGCAGCGTGAATAAGAAATATATCGAAGGGGCCTATGGACTGGGTTCCACCCGCTGGCAGATGATTTATAAAGTGCTCCTGCCGGCAGCCCTGCCGGGCATTCTGACAGCCATTGTGCTGGGGCTGGCCCGTGCCTTCGGTGAAGCCCTGGCGGTGTCCATGGTTATCGGCAAGATGAAATCTTTCCCCAAAAGCATTCTGGATCCCACCAACAGCCTTACCGCCGCCATTGCCTCCGATATGGGCGGTGCCATGGACGGCGGCGAACTGAACGCAGCTCTGTGGACCATGGCTCTTCTCCTCTTCATTATTTCCCTTCTCTTTATCCTGATGATTCACCTCATTGCAGCTAGAAAGGAGTCCCTGGCATGAGTACACAGCCGGCAGAGCCGATGAACGGAAAAATATCTGATCTCCGCTTCATTGACGGAGGACTCAAGAGAGCCCGCTTTGCTGATAAAACAGCAACCTTCTTCTTTTATTTCATTTCCGCAGCCTTTGTTTTCCTGCTCATCGCTTTTACCCTGTATGTGGTATGGGGCGGAATCAAAGCCTTTAAACCGGAAGTCTTTTCCTTTGGACCTCAGGGCATTGGCAGCCAGTTCTTCAATACGGTATACCTGGTAGTTCTTTCCCTTCTGATTTCAGTTCCCATTGGCGTGATGGCCGGTGTTTACATGGCGGAATATGCCACTCCCGGCAAGGTGACCAATTCGCTTCGCATTGCCATTGAAACCCTGTCTTCCCTGCCTTCCATTGTAGTCGGCCTCTTCGGATACCTGGTATTCATCATCATGGTGCACAGCCAGTGGAATCTGTTCTCCGGCGCCCTGGCCGTTTCTGTTTTGTCCCTGCCTCTCATTACGTCCACCACCTATGATGCTTTCAAAGCCCTCCCGGAAGGGTATAAAGAAGGCAGTCTGGCTCTGGGGGCGACCCATTTTGAAACCATCTGGCACGTCATGCTGCCTGCCACGGTGGGCCCCATTGTGACCGGCGTCATCCTGGCCGCCGGGAGAGGATTCGGCGAAGCAGCCGCCCTCCTGTACACGGCCGGTATGAGTACCGATATTAACTGGAATGTGTGGGATGTGACTTCTCCCACCTGCCCATTGAATCCTTTCCGCCCCGGCGAAACCTTGTCCCTTCAGGTGTGGGCTGCCCGTACCGAAGGCCTTGGCTCCGGCGCCATGGACACAGCAGCAGCGGCATCTGCCGTACTTATGATTATGGTATTAGTATTCAGTATCGGAGCCAGAATGGTGAGCCGGTATATTTCCAGAAAAACTGAAGGAGAAAATTCATGATGACAAATAACAATTCTATGGCTGTCCAGGCTCCTGCCAGTGCAGCGTCCCTGTCCGTTTATTCCAATATCATTTTTGACTGCAAAGGCCTTGATCTTTACTACGGCGCTTTCCAGGCATTAAAGAAAATTTCCATGCGCATTGAAAGAAACCAGATTACTGCCCTCATCGGACCTTCCGGCTGCGGCAAATCCACATTCCTCAGGACTCTGAACCGCATGAATGATCTGGTTCCCGGATGCCGCGTAGAAGGTCAGGTCCTTCTTTCCGGCGTAGATATTTACAAGGAAATCGATCCCATTGTGCTGCGCCGCCATGTAGGCATGGTTTTCCAGCAGCCAAACCCCTTCCCCAAGAGCATTTATGATAATGTAGCCTATGGTCCCCGTCTGAAAGGCATTACCAGGAAGAGCGATCTGGACGAAATCGTGGAAAGAAGTCTTCGTCAGGCAGCCATCTGGGATGAACTGAAGGATCGTCTCCATAAGTCCGCCTTAGGTCTTTCCGGCGGCCAGCAGCAGCGTCTCTGTATTGCCCGGGCTCTGGCAGTAGAACCGGAAGTACTCCTCATGGACGAAGCCACCTCCGCCCTGGACCCCATTTCCACCGCCCATATCGAAGAACTGGCTGTGAAGCTGAAAGAAGACTACACAGTGGTCATGGTTACCCATAACATGCAGCAGGCCCAGCGTATCGCTGATAAAACTGCTTTCTTCTACCTTGGCGAAATGGTGGAATACGGAGATACGAAGCAGATTTTCGAAAATCCGAAGGAAGAAAGAACCATTCGTTACGTTTCCGGCAATTTCGGTTGATGTGGTAAAATAAATATGATGAAATTCATGAAATGGACAGGGGACTGTCCATTTCATAATCTTTGGTACAATAACCGGCATGGCGGCCCTGGAAGGCCTCTGCCGGCTTTGACTGTTTTCAAGGAAACTGATTCAATCAGTAAGCCTGATTTCATCAGCGCTTTTTAAAAGGAGAACTGACATGCCGCTTATTTACTGTGTAGAAGATGATGAAAGCATTCGCGAACTGGTAAGCTATGCCCTTCGTGGACAGGGATATAAAGTGGGAGGCTTCGGAGAAGCGTCGGAATTTTATGAAGCGCTGCAGAAGAATATTCCGGACCTGGTGCTTCTTGACATTATGCTTCCCGGCGAGGACGGTCTTACCATTTTGAAAAAAATCCGGGCTTCCGGCAAACTGCAGAACATTCCGGTTATCATGATGACCGCCAAAACCAGTGAATTCGATATTGTAAAGGGTCTGGACCTGGGGGCTGACGATTACGTGACCAAGCCCTTCGGCATTATGGAACTTCTTTCCCGTATCCGCTCCGTGCTCCGCCGTACCAGAAAGCCCCAGGAAGCAGGGAAAAAACTCCTTTCCTTCGACGGCATCGTGGTGGATCAGGAACAGCACAGCGTCACTTCCGGCGGCAGGGAAGTACAGCTTACATTAAAAGAATTTGACTTATTATGTTATTTGTTATTAAATAAGGGCATCGTTCTTTCCAGAGACCAGATCATGCAGGCCGTCTGGGATTCACCCTTTGAAATGGAAAGCAGAACCATTGATATGCATATCATGAGTCTGCGCCAGAAACTGGGAAATGAAGGCGCCTGCATCCGTACTGTCAGAGGGGTGGGATACCGCCTGGGTGACAGAAAATCATAAACAGGAGCGTTTATATATATGAAAGTTCGGATTTATAGAAGTCTTCTTCTCATGGGCATTGTGTCCGTGATTACCACCTTTATCCTCTCCGCCATTCTTTACTACCAGGGCATGCAGGAACAGTTCAGCCATGAACTGCAGCACCTGAACAGTGTCATGGCCGGTGCCGTTTCCACCGATGACGAAGAGGGAAGCCGGGCATACCTCAGCCGTATTTATGATGACAACCATAAGGCCATCCATATCGTATGGCTTGACAGGGATGGTACAGTTCTCTATGACAGCGATAACAAAGATGAAGACTATAAAAACGGCCCGGAAGTGAAGGAAGCCATGGCGGAAGGGAAGGGAGCTGCTGTTCATAAAGATTCCAACGACAACCCCAAGAGCTACTATGCCCAGAAAGCCCCTGACGGCTCCATCCTGCGCCTTTCCAGCGCCCGTACTGTTTCCTATATAGGATTTTCCGCCTACCTGCCGGAAATCATTCTCTTTCTTGTGGTATTTGCAGTAGGCTGTCTCTTTGCGGCGGAAAGGGAAACAGAAAAAATCCTGAAGCCCTTCCACCTTCTGGGAGACCTGGTACAGAAAATTATGGAAGGACAGAAGGTGGACGACGTGCCATCAGACTATAAGGAACTGAACCCCCTCATCCGGAAGGTAGAGGAACAGCATGATGAAATCCAGAACTACATGGATGACATTGAAGAGGAACGAAACACCATCCGTACCGTGGTAGATACCATTTCCGACGGCATCATCCTGTTGAACGAGCATAAGGAAATCGTAGACTACAACCGGAAAATCGAAGAAATCTTCCACCTCACCGAAGACAAAAGATATCGCCGCATTGCCAGCCTTTACCATGATGAAGACTGGCTTCGGGTCATCGGGAAAGCCTATCGCACCGACGGCAGGCAGGAATATACCATGAGCCTTTTCAACAATCCCTATCGGATGGTGATGAACAAAATAGAACTTGCTGACGGAGAAACGGGTCTTCTTATCGTGCTCCGTGATATGACCGCCTCCTATATGGCAGAAAAAATGAGACGGGAATTCTCTGCCAACGTGTCCCATGAACTGAAAACACCGCTCACCTCCAT
>OICN01000498.1_pt1 | contig 13413 bp, 10 predicted proteins | sample 1581301 | NCBI WGS metagenome assembly OICN01 (sample SAMEA3882557, study PRJEB24775) | human gut metagenome | biome: human-associated habitat; feature: intestine environment; material: feces | place: Netherlands | collected 2009/2010
GACATCAATGGCGTTATCCTGAGTATTCATGTGGTAAATGCGGTGGTAGGTGACGAGCAGCTTCGGCTGCGCTTTTTTCGCAACCTCAGCTAAGTCCGTGCTGAGCGTATGCACCTCGCGGTGATATTTCTGCCACTTCGGTTCGCGCGCGGCAATGCCGGCGGCATACTCGACCTCGTGCAGCAGAATATCGCAGTTTTTGGCCTTTTCCGCGACGATGTCGAGCGGGGCGGTATCGCCGCTGATGACAACGGTCTTTCCGTCTTTTGTTGTGAATTTATAGCCGTAGCTTTCGAGTGTGCCGTGGCTGACGGTGAACGCCTCCACGGTAACACGTTCGTCTTCGTAAATAACGCCCGGTTCAATCTCCGTCGCTTCCACCTTATAGCCGTTTTCGTTTGCGCGCTCAAAGCCGTGCAGGCGAAAATCGATATCGACCGCATAGGCAGAGAGCAGATGCTGCGCCATATTTCGGATTCCCTTCGGGCCAAAGACCCCCAGCGGTTTTTCCCGTTCCAGCACCCACGGGGTGAAAATGAGATCCGCAAACCCGGCGGTATGGTCGGTATGCAAATGCGTACAGAACGCGGTATCGAGCAGATCGGGTCTAAGGGCATCTTCGCCGCGGCGGTACGCTTCCGCTGCGCGTCTTACGACGCCGGGGCCAAAATCGACGAGGTACGCATGGCCGTCGACAACGACGGCGGAAGCCGGGCCGCTCGCCCACGGGCAGGCGTTCGGTGTGCCCGTACCGAGTAAAACAAGTTTCGTTTCCACGTTTATCATGCCTTTCTGGTTTAGAAAACAAAAAGGGACAAGCCTCGGCTTGTCCCCCGTTATCGAACTTAGTGTCTGTCGTTTCTGTCGCGGCGCGGACGATCTCCACGCGGGCGGTCGCTGCGCTCACGGCGCGGCTGCTTCTCCGGCAAGACGTTCTCCGGCACGGCACCGTCAAGGTCGATCAGCGCTTCGCGGCGGGAGAGGTTCAGTCTGCCCTTATCGTCGATTTCAAGCACCTTGACCTTCACGATATCACCGACATTGACGACATCCGTGACGTTCTCCGTGCGCTTGATGTCGAGCTGAGAGATATGCACAAGGCCTTCCTTGCCCGGGGCGATTTCCACAAAGGCACCAAAGTTCATCAGGCGGGTCACCTTGCCCTTGTAGATGGCACCGATCTCGGGGTCCTCCACAATGGTCTTGATGGTAAAGATGGCGCGCTTTGCGTCCTCCTGATCCACGGCGGAGACGAACACATGACCGTCCTCCTGCACGTCGATCTTGCAGTTGCAGGTAGCGCAGATGTCCTGAATGACCTTGCCGCCCTTACCGATCACGTCCTTGATCTTGTCGGTGGGGATCATCATGCTGAACATCTTGGGTGCCCAGCGGCTCAGCTCTGCACGCGGCTCGGCGATCACGGGCTTGATGATCTCGTCCAGGATGAACAGGCGGCCCTTGCGGCACTTCTCGAAGGCCTCGGCAATGATGTCGTAGGTCAGACCGTCGATCTTGATATCCATCTGGATGGCGGTAATGCCCTTGCGGGTGCCGCCGACCTTAAAGTCCATATCGCCGTGGAAGTCCTCCACGCCCTGAATGTCCAGCATGGTCATCCAGCGGTCGCCCTCGGTGATCAGGCCGCAGGAGATGCCGGCAACAGGTGCCTTGATGGGCACACCGGCATCCATCAGAGCCAGGGTGGAACCGCAGATGGAAGCCTGAGAGGTGGAGCCGTTGGAGCTCAGGACCTCAGAGACACAGCGGATGGTGTAGGGGAACTCCTCCAGAGAGGGCAGCACGGGAACCAGAGCGCGCTCTGCCAGTGCGCCGTGGCCGATCTCGCGGCGGCCGGGGCTGCGGGGTGCGCGGGCTTCGCCGACAGAATACGGCGGGAAGTTATAGTGATGGATGTAACGCTTGGTCTGCTCGTCGGTCAGGTCGTCCATCAGCTGGTTGTCCTTGGTGCCGCCCAGCGTGCAGGTGGTAAGCACCTGCGTCTGGCCACGGGTGAACATACCGGAGCCGTGCACGCGGGGCAGAATGCCCACCTCAGCGGCCAGCGGGCGGATCTCGTTGATGCCGCGGCCGTCCACGCGCTTGCCCTCATCCAGCAGCCAGCGGCGGACAACATACTTCTGCATCTTGTAGCTGACAAGGTCGAGGTCTGCGTCAGACAGGTCGGGGTACTCCTCAGCGATCTTGTCCATGATGGGCAGCAGAGCAGCATCCCGCACATTCTTGTCATCGGTATCCATGGCGGCCTTGAAGTCGTCCAGATACTTGTTCTGGATGGCGTGGAACACGTCCATATCCAGACCCACCACCTGGAAGTCGATCTTCGGCTTGCCGCGCTCTGCAACGATGCCGTTGATGAAGGTGATGATCTTCTTGATCTCAGCGTGAGCGGCCTTGATGGCATTGAGCATGGTGTCCTCGTCCACCTCGTTGGCACCGGCCTCGATCATCACGATCTTGTCCATGGTGGCGGCAACGGTCAGGGCCAGGTCGCTCACCTTGCGCTGCTCCTGCGTGGGGTTCAGGACGATCTCGCCGTCCACCAGACCCACCTGCACGCCGCCGATGGGGCCGTTCCACGGGATATCGGACACGGCGGTCACCAGAGAAGCGCCGATCATGCCGGCGATCTCAGGGCTGCAATCGGGGTCAAGGCTCATGACGGTCATGGTGATGCAGACATCGTTGCGCATCTCCTTGGGGAACAGCGGGCGCATGGGGCGGTCCACCACGCGGCTGGTCAGGATGGCGCGCTCACCGGGGCGGCCCTCACGGCGCATAAAGCTGCCGGGAATGCGGCCTGCTGCGTAGAGCTTTTCCTCGTACTCCACGTTCAGCGGGAAGAAATCCACGCCCTCTCGCGGCTTTGCAGCCATGGTTGCGGTGCAGAGCACGTCGGTCTCGCCGTAACGGACGAGGCACGAACCGCCTGCGAGCTGAGCCATTTTGCCGACTTCAACAACGAAGGGTCTGCCGGCGATCTCAGTTTCAAACTTCTTGAAATCCTCGAACATAGTTTTACCTCTTTAGTTTTATTTCCACAGACCCCCGGACTTAGCAATAAATCCGTTCCCCGGCCTCCCGGAGCCCCGATTCACTGCTAAAACCGTTGCAGTCTGTCGATTGTAATTCAGAAAAGCAGGCAGAAATAAACTCCTGCCTGCTCGTCGTGCAATTATTTACGGATACCGAGTCTGGCAATGATAGCGCGGTAACGCTCAATGTCGACCTTCTGAAGGTATGCCAGGAGATTGCGTCTGTGACCGACCATCTTGAGAAGGCCGCGGCGCGAATGGTGATCCTTCGGATGCTCCTTAAGATGCTCTGTCAGGTCGCGGATTCTCTTGGTGAGAACAGCGATCTGAACCTCCGGAGAACCGGTGTCGCCCTCATGGATAGCATACTCCTGCATAATTGCGGTTTTTTCTGCCTGAGTCATTTTTTTCACCTCATTTTAATATTTGCTCCGTAACCCAGCAAAAGGCCGGTGAAAACCTCTTTGAGGTTTAATCCATAAGCCGAGTAGCGGACGCATACAACGGTATTATATCAGTAATCAATCGATTTGTAAAGAATTTTTTGAAGATTTTGCGTTTTCGCCCGGTTTGATATCGGACACCGAAAACCGTTGCCTGACGGCCAACGACGTGATATAATCTAATCAGAATACGGAGGTGCTTTTATGGCAAGAGGACTTGACGGAACTTTTTTTGAAATTCACCATCACAACACGGCGGAGGGCAAATACTGGAACCCCGCTCTCGACTCCTTTATCGCCGAAAACTGGCGCGAAAAGGTTCGCGAGATAGCGGCGCTCAAAATGGAATACATAGTCGTTATGGCTACTGCACTCTATGACCGCTGCTATTTTGAGTCGTCCGTTTTTCCTTTGGCGGATATTCCCTGCGCCGACCCTATCGAAGCGGTGCTCGACGAGGCGGACAAATGCGGCATAAAGGTTTTCCTCGGCAACGGCTTTTACGGCGACTGGACGAAGCCCGGAGTCAACATAACCTCGAGCGAGGTAATAGACCGCTCGTTTAAAGCCATGGATGAGCTGACGGAAAAATACGCGCGGCACAAAAGCTTCTACGGCTGGTATTTCCCGGACGAGACTTGTATAATCCTGCGCTTTTCGGGGAATTTCATGAAATATGTCAATCTCTGTTCCGCCCGCTGCCGCGAAATAACACCCGACAAAAAGACGCTTATCGCGCCCTACGGCACAAATCTCACGCTCACGAACTCAAAATATATCGACGCGCTCGCCTCGCTCGATGTCGATTTTATAGCGTATCAGGACGAAATCGGCGTCAAAAAGACTCGCGTGTGGCAGAGCGAAAAAATATTTGCACGCCTGAAAAAAGCCCATGATAAAGCGGGACGCGCCGCGCTCTGGGCCGATATCGAGCTGTTCGATTTCGAGGGCATGGTCTACAAAAGCGCCCTGCTCCCCGCCGATTTCGAGCGCATCGAGCGGCAGATAGCGAACGTAGCGCCGTATGCGGACAAGATAATCGGATATCAGTATATCGGGCTGATGAATCCCGAGGATTCCGGCTCATTCGCCGGGCACGAGAGCTCTGCGGAGCTTTACAGGCAGTATGCGGAATATCTGAAGAAATAAGCGCGCCGTATGAACGCGCATTTCGAATACGAAAACGCCTATATGCGGTGAATTTATTTTAACGGTGATTTTATGAGCGACTTGAGATTCCGCTGTCTTGTTGACAACGATTTCTGCGATATTGCTCCTTTCGAGCCCTATATTGAAAAAGGCTCGTCGGATATGGGCTTGGCTCTCATAGCTTTCGACGAAAGCGAGCTTGATACAATTAAAAGCCTTTTAAATGAAACTCAGCTCGAGGGCAGCGACGGATATTTATATATACTGTCGCAAGGCTCCGTCGAGAAAAAAGGCAAAATGCCTCATTCTGTTATGAAGGCATACAGATACTATAAGCGCTATAAGAAAAAGCAAAACCGAGCCGCCGCGCATATAGAGAGAGAACTCAGTCACAGCGGCGACAGCATAAGGAAAGTATCCGGCGGCAGATTTTCAGCCTATAAATACACCGACCGAGAGAATAAAATATGCTTCCCCTTCCGGTTTCGCGCAAGCAAAGATAAAAACAAGCCTTTGTTTGTTCTCTTACACGGCGCGGGCGCAATGGGCAGTGACAACTTAAAACAGCTGTTTGACAACTTACCGTTGTACAAGCAATTATTAAAAACAGATTGCAATATTCTTTTGCCGCAGGCACCTTTCGGCTCAAACAGAGGCAAAGCGATGCAGAATTACATAAAATCGATAAAGAGGCTTGCGGATAAGCTGCCCATAGATTTCGACAGAAAGCGCATATATATCATCGGAACATCCTTCGGCGGCTGCTGCGTCTGGCAGCTTATCTATCTTTTTCCCGAATATTTTGCGGCGGCAGTGCCGGTAATGGGCAGCCTGTGCCCGGATCGCCGCTATGAAAAATATGACATTCGGCGGTTAGTCAAAACGCCTATCTGGGCGGCGCATTCATCGGACGATACCAATGTGAGAATAGACAGCGATGATTACTGCGCCGCAGAGCTTGAGAAGCTCGGAGCAGATATAAAATACACCCGCCCTGATAAATACGGGCACACCATGTCAGGCAAATTCTACAGAACGGAAAAATGGGCAGACTGGTGTTTGAGTAAAAAATCAGGATAGTCGGCTCGGGATTTGCGGGGGGCGCATAATCGAAACCGCGCCGCAGCTCCCGATATACGGTATACAGGTCAGACGGCGGCAACAAAAGAAAACGAGCGGGATAATATACTTGCAGCAAGTGATATTCCGATCGAATATGCCTATGAGATCGTGCCGCAAGAATAAAAAACAACCGCGCAGGCAAAAAACTGCCTGCGCGGTTTTAGCTTTTCATTAAATTATACTGTCTCCCGAAGCTGTATCTCTCGGCTGACCTCAAGCCCGCCGGGAGCGAGAGTGAGGGCTATTCCGCCGCTGTCCGAGGTCGAATAAGCTCTGCGCCCGAATGCCGACATTATGCCGACGAGCACATCGTCCGAAATTTCGGCGAGGCGGTTCGTAATTATCAAAGTATCGGGACGCAGCTTGTCGAGCGCCTCCTGAGGAACGGCGCGTTCGCCGTGGCAGGGAACCTTCAGCGCGTCGACCCGTCCGACGGCGTTTGCAAGGCGAACAAGGTCGCCCGTGTCGTTTATCATATCGCCTGCAAGAAGGATGCGCCTGCAGCCCTGCTCGGCAAGCAGCGCGAGCGAGTTATCGTTCTCGCAGATGTTCTTGTGATACGAGTCGGGCTCGGTGTTGAAGAAGCGAAGCGCCCAATTTCCCAGCGCAAACGGCTCATCCGGCACGCAGTCGATAACCGGGATATTCATGCTCTGCGCCTTTTTGTTGAGCGATCGATACAGCGCGTCGCCGTCATGGACGCACTTGTCCCACTGCGCAAGATTCGTGCCGATAAACGGCTTTAAATATATCTTGCCTATTGTGATATCCCCGTCGTCAAGGAGTGTCTCAAGCCCGCCGACATGGCCGGAATGGAGATGAGTCACCGCCACGAATTCGAGGTCTATTCTCCCGCCCGCGGTCTCCTTGAGATAGCGCGCCGTGTGCTTTGCGTGCTCCGCGTCGCCGCAGTCTATGAGGGCAAAATGATTTCCGCTCTGAATAAGAATGCAGTCCGAGCGTCCGGTGTTCAGAAAATGTATGCGCTCACCCGCAGACGGTGCAGAAACGTCCTCGTCCCGCGCGGGTGCGGGCGGGTTTTTGGCCGTCCTGATAACCTGCGCCGCAGAGGGCTTGAATTTATCTTTCTGTGTAAATTTTTTGACGATTTCGGCAAGATCCTTTATTGCCATATTTTTCAGCCCTTTCGGGAAATTATTTTGTCTTTCGCAAGTCCGAGAAAAACCGCTTCAAAAGAAGGGCACATTCGTCCTGCATGAATCCGCCCTCGACTTTAGGCGAGTGATTATACGGAAAGTCGAACAGGTTGTTTATCGACCCGCATGAGCCCGCCTTCGGGTCATATGCCCCGAACACCACGCGCTTTATGCGCGAGTTTATTATCGCCCCGGCGCACATCGGGCACGGCTCAAGCGTCACAAACAGCTCGCACTGCCAGAGCCGCCAGCCGCCGAGCGCCCTGCACGCTTTGTCTATCGCCTCTATCTCGGCGTGGGCGAGGGCGTTTTTGTCCTTTTCGCGCCTGTTTCGCCCGACGGAGACTATCTCTCCGTCTTTGGCTACCACCGCGCCGACGGGTACTTCGCCGTCCGCCGCGGCCTCTCTTGCAAGCGCGATTGCCGCCTGCATAAGCTCTCTGTCAGTCATTCTTCCACTCCCCGTTTACGAAGGCCATGTTATAAAAGTATATGTCGTATAGAGCAGATAGATGATAGAGAGTATCATCGGGATGTTCATGAAATATGCCGCCGTGCGCTCGCCGCGGGAAAGAGCGGTGCGCGGCTTTTTGAATTTCACGGGAATATTCTGCTTGTGCGCTCTGGTTCTGAAGAGAACAAGGCAGATTATGCCCGCCGCAAAGAACACCGCGACACAGACATAATAGATGATATCCACCGTCTTTTCGGGCATGAACTCATAGAGAATCGAAATGACGCCGGAGAAGAAGTTGTTGCAGAAATGTATCATCACACCCGTCCACATCGAACCGGTAACTATCACGAAATAGCCTATACCTATGCCGACAATGAACGCAAACGGCGCCTGGACGAGGTTGCCGTGCATCATTCCGAACAGCGCGGCGGAGACGAGAACGGCGAACCAATTGCCGAACTTGCGCGCGGGCATCATGACAACGCCGCGAAGCGCATACTCCTCAACGAGAGCCGGGACGACCGCGAGCTGGAGCAGGTACATCGCGATACCCAAAGGCGAGGTCGGAGTGGGCGAGTCGGGGTATTCAAAGGTTATGCCTGTTGTGGTCTCGACAAAGGTCGAGAGGAAGTTGGTGGCATAGTTGCCTATCATGCAGATCATCAAGCCCACGGGCACGGCCAAAAACATGAGGCGCATATCATAGGGCTTGCCGAAATTCAGACACTGTTGGCGCTTATCCTTGAGCAGAAGGCTCGTCAGGAAAAACGGAACAAATATGCAGAAAACCGACATCATTACGCCTATGGCATAGCCGCGGTCGGTGCTGTTTGCATAGTCGTCAAAGAGATTCAAAAGAAACAGTATTCCCGCGCCGACAAACTGAAACAGGGCGAAAAGAAGTATGCCCAGTCCGCTTATGTTGCCGAGCTTTCTTATCTGACGCTTTTCGCGCCGCATTATTCTGAGCGTATCCGACGGGTCGGGCTGATATCCGTGTCCGCCCTGCGCGCCGCCGCTGTTATATTGAGTATTGTATTGAGGATTATATTCCATATCTTCACCGTTCCGCTTAAAATTCTTATTAAATTATACCCTACCCCGCGCCATTTAACAATAGCCTAAAAGCGAAGTTTAAAGAAAAAGGGAATATAGTTTAATTTCAGTTAACATTTTTTAGGCGTGCACGGCAAAATATCAATCAGACTCAGATTCGGTTCAGCGCTTTCCTGAGAGAAAGGTTCTTGCAAGAACCCTCTATCTTTATATATCTCCTTAACACAAAAGCTTGAGCCGCAACAGGTAAACTGCTGCGGCTGTCTTTCTTATTATGCGTTTTGAGCGGCATTTTTTACTGCGTTCTGAGTATCTCCTCGAGCTCGTCGGCGGTCATGTCGCCGCCCTCGCCCTCCTCCTTAATAAGACCGTTGTAACGGCCTATCCAATAGGGCATGATGAGGTTGTAGGAGCCGTTGACGCTGATTCTGTCCTCCCCTTTTCCCTGGCGGGCGTGGAAGAAATCGGTGCCCGTGCTGCCGCGCTCGTCCATCGCAACGGCGTAGGGTATCGGCTTTTCGGTATCCTTATACCAGAGCATACCGTCCTCCTCGCGGGCATCGGGGCGAGTAGTGTTGTCGATAAATATCTCGCGGGAGCTTATCGGATAGCGCGAGGCCTGCCACGCGAGAACATCCTTGCAGGCTCTGCCGAATGCGTCGTATTTTTCCTCGTCGGGATACATCAGCTGGTAGACGAGCGACCACTCTATGTCGCGCCCGTACCTTTCGAGTCTCCACCAGCAGTCCGCGCCGCGCCTGAACTTTTCAAGCAGTATCGGGTCATCCTCGAGCTGCGACATTGTGTAGTAAACTACCGCCGCCATGCGCGTGTCGGAATAGTTCATGGTCTTTACGACTATCGGAAACAGCGTATCGGAGTCAAGCTCCTCGTTGCGGAGATATTCTTTTATCTTGTTTTCGTAGCGCTCATAGTGCTCGCAGGCGAGGTCTGCATAGCGGTAGGGCTCCTCAAGCGCAAGCTTGCGGTATTCCTTAGCCCAGCGGTCGTTACCCGTGACATGGTGGGCAACCTTGAAAAGCTGGAGCAATATCATCGTGCCCAGCGGCCCGTCCTCGTAGCCCTCACAGTCGCGGTTGAGATAATATTCCCTTGTCATACGCGCCCATGAGGTCGGCTGACCGCCCGCGTCGGTGTGGGCGTAGTCATTATCCGCAAAGTGGCGGGCGTGGCGCTCGGCGACTGTCGCGATTATCTCGCGCAGCTCCGGGTCATCCTCCCCGAGTATATCATAGGCGAGCTGCCAAATTGCGTAGTGACCCGTCAGCTCGTCGTTCGAGGTGTCGCACTTATAGACTATGTCATCGTCGCCCCAGTGCCTGCCTGTTGCGGGGTCGATTTCGTCCGTATAGAGGCGGCGCAGGCGCCCGGGAATTTCCAGCGAGCTGTCAACAGTCAGCAGCCCGGGCAGATCGTCGCCCTTTTCGCTGCTCGTGGGCACGCGCACGCTGACAAGCTTCCCGTCGGGGTCATAGACCTTTTTAAAGAAAACGCCGTCGCTGAAGGGTATCGGGTCGTTTACGGGGTCGGTGACATGATAAGAGCGCGCTATATAGCCCTCAACGTTGCGGAAAACTATCTCCGGCACCGCGTCGCGCTCCGCCCAGTCATCCTCATCGACGGGGCCGAGCTCGGCGTGAACAAAGCCCGCAGGGCCGAAATCGGGGATGTTGAGTCTGCCCTCCCTGCCGCGCTTGAGGTAGCCCTTTGACGCTCGGTTCGTGCCCGGCTCGTTGTAGCGGACAAACGACGCGACTTTGCCCTTCCAGGCGGGAATGTATTCGAGCAGGAGCACAGCCTCCGTCCAGCGGGTCGCAACTTTGCGCGCGTGTTCTATCTGCTCGGGGGTATACTTCGGGTCGTTCTTCATCACGCCGTAGCGGCAGATGTCTCCCATGGCGACAAGTGCAGTCCAGAGTCCGTCGTTGTCGGACTCATGGGGCACCCAGCGGTTTCTCTCGGCGCTCCAATCAGTGCCGCTGAGCATTCCGCGGCGCTGAACTATTCTCTCGTCCATGGCGGAATGAAGATTCGCCTTGTGCTCGACCGAGAGCAGACGCATCTCAATGTGCGAAACGCCGGTTTCGGTCAGCACCCACACGCCGTTTTTGCCGTCCGGTTCAACGGCTTTGACGCTGTTATCAAGCATACAGGCGTTGGCTCTGAAGCATTGCACGCGGTCGAGCTCATCCTTTTCGCTCTCGTCTATGCGCCAAAGTCCCTCGTTTGTGCCTATCCACAGCACATTTTTATCGTCAACGCAAAAGCAGGTGACATCGCGGGGCGCTATGAACTCCGGCAGGCGCTGCTTCTCGCCTTCGCCGAGTTCTCTCTTAGGCAGAGCCGCAAGCTCCGCCGCCTTTTCGGGGCTGTCTTCTCTTTTGTACCGTCTCGCAACGCGCATAAGACGCGCTGAAAGCGAAGCCGGTTTTCCGTGGTAATCGTGTTTCATCGGCGTCCCTCCTGAGATAAATTTACACATTATATATTATATCAGAGGTCAGCCCTCGGAGTAAAGCTTTTTTCCGATTCTCCGCAAAAGTATCAATCCCAAATCCATTTGGAAAAATATGTGTTTTGATAATAAATGACTCTCTCTGTCCTCTCCCCGTCAGAAAAAATATGCTGCGAGCCGAACTGTTCGACTTCGCTGAAGCCGCGATTTTTCATATATTCCGCGAACAGCTCGTAGTCCGGTCGGGCGACAACTACTCTCGGCGAGCGTTGTATTTCAACATATTCCCTGTCGGCAGCCGTCACCTGCACAAATCCGTTGGCGGCAGCAAAGAAATTCGCCGTGCCGAATTTTGCGGATGATATAAGACTGCCGCCGAGCAAAAAGATGATCAACAGAACTGCCGCAAATGCGGATATCACAATATGTCTTTTCCTGTTAATCTTCCCTGCAAAAGCTTTGAGCCGCTTTTCGTCATCATTTTCCGCATCCGAAACGGCAGACTCAATAACATCGGCGACTTTCAGCTTTTCGAGCTCCGCGCGGCACTCGGCGCACCCGGTAAGATGCTCTTCAACGAAAGATGCCGTGTCCGCGCTCACCATTTTATCAGCATACAGCGGCAGAATATCGCGAATGATATTGCACTCATTTCTCATTTTCGTTCTCCTCCAATCCTGTTCTTATCATGCCGCGCGCCCGATGATAAGTGACACACGCCCAGTTTTCGGTTTTGCCGAACAGCTCGCCTATCTGCTTATAGCTGAGCTGCGCAAATACGCGCCACATAAACACCTCTCTGTACGGGTCGGGAATAGAGCGCAGGATTTTCCGCGCCCTCATTGCCTCATCGCGCTTCAATATCTGCTCTTCGGCGTTTCCTTCAAAGGCGGGAAGATTGAAGAGAACGGAATCATCGACGCTATCCGTCCGAGCGGCTTTTTTGAGATAAGTATAATAGCAGTTTTTTGCTATCTGACACAGCCAAACGCGGATGTCGCACTCGCCGCGAAAGCCTTTTATCGAACGCATGGCCTTATAGAAAGCTTCGCTCGTGATATCCTCGGCTATATCCTCGCTGCCCGAGAGTCGTTTGATATAAAGAAACACATCGTCGAAATAATCGCGGTATATTTTTTCAAACTCCGTCACTCTGCCGCCTCCTTTCATATATAAGACTGCGCTAAACTCAAAATCTTACAAAATTTTTAAAGCGGCAATTAAATTTAACCGCCGCTTTTGCTTTTATTTTAAATTTAAATAATCACGCGGCCGCGAATATATATTCGTACATCACATACGCGTGTATCATGCTGCCCGCGACCATGAACATATGAAACGGCACATGGAACCACGGGTGTTTTCTGCCTACGGCGCAGAATATCGAGCCGAAGAGGTAGACCGCGCAGCCGAGCACCAAAAGCAGGAGCGCACGGATATTTATCTCGTCTATAACCGCAAGCGAGCAGGAGAGCATCACCGCGCCGGCGATTATATACACCGCAACGCACGCGGCTTTCGTCTTTTGGAAAAAGAACAGCTTGGCGATAAAGCCGAACAGCACGCTTCCCCAGCCGAGCAGGAGCACTACGGCACAGCAGATTTTGTTGTGATTATAGAGCGTTATGAGCGAGCACGGGGTCGCCGTGCCCGCGAGCAGCACGGGGATAACCAGATGATCGACAAGACGCGCCGTCCGCTTCGCCTCGCCCCGCGGCAGACCGTGGTAGACCGCCGAGCCGTAGAGCAAAATAATCGAAAGTCCGTAGACAACGGCCGCTGCCGTATATCTCGCACTGCCCAAGGGCAGGGCTTTTTTTATCAGCAAAACGAGCACTGCCACGCCGAAAATCGCGCCGAGTGCGTGAGTGACGCAGTTCAGCGCGTCCTGCGCCTTTGTGTATTCTATAAGCTCAACGCTGTCTTTGTTTTTCATATATTAAGCCTCTGTTTCGCGCATGAAAATATCCGCCGCAAGAAAGCTCGCGGCGGATAGTCTGAGCTGTGATTATCAGATGTTCTTGAGCAGGTTCGGAAGTCCCTTGGCAACGGCGGGAATGGCCTTTGCGATGAGGACGAATATTCCGCGTCCCATGGGCTTCTTGTCGTTGAGGATATCCAGAAGCTGGTGTCCGAGCTCCTCGCTGAACACACCCATGCTCATGGAGACGAAGTTCTTGACGGGGGTCTGGAGCGCGATGGAGCACGCCATGCCCTCGCTGCCGACGAACTTGCGCAGCATCTTGCAGAGCTTCGCGCCGTTCTTGCCGCAGGCGGAGTCCTCGAGAGTGTTCGCAAAGGTGAGATGCGGATAGTCGTGAATCTCGCTCTCGGGAATCTCATGGCCGATAAGAGCCTCGAACTGCTCGTCCGGGACATTCATGATATCCGCCGAATAGTAAGCAGGCATAACATCTCTGAGATCCTTGACAGGGGCGTCAACGGTGCTCTTGACCTTCACGCTGCCCTCAAGACGGATATCGCGGCTCGACGCGCC
>OICN01000500.1_pt1 | contig 13380 bp, 15 predicted proteins | sample 1581301 | NCBI WGS metagenome assembly OICN01 (sample SAMEA3882557, study PRJEB24775) | human gut metagenome | biome: human-associated habitat; feature: intestine environment; material: feces | place: Netherlands | collected 2009/2010
TGATTGCCATTTATGGAAAGCCCGCAAAGCTGCCTGAATTTGCTGTGAAAGCCGGCGTTGTTTTATGAATCTGAAAGTGTCCTTTTCGTGGATCGGGCTTGTGATCTTTGCGCTGCCCATGCTGATCAACATCGCCTATGTCATGTTTCCGCCAGTCGGAAAAGCGGAGCAGACCGCAGCGGTCACGCATTGGATTGAAATCGTCGAACAGATCAGCCGCATCGCCTATCTGCTTGCAGTTATGCTGCTCGTGAGCCGGGATGCGTGCAGCTTTCAGAGCGGCTGGCTTTATCTTGCGGCTGCTTTCCTGATTTTGTACTACGCCGTGTGGTTCCGCTATTTTATGGGTGGCCGAGAAATCTCCCTGCTGAACTGTTCGTTCCTCTTTGTCCCGATGCCGCTGGCGGTGTTTCCTGTGCTGTATTATCTGTGCGCCGCTATCTGGCTGCATAACCTTCCGGCTGCAATCATAATGGTGATTTTTGGCGCGGCGCATCTCACTGTGTCACTCCAATCCTTTCGCTGATGCTTGTTATGCGCTGCTTTCAACAAAATTTTTCAACAGGTCTTGACAAGTAACCAATCGGTAACTATACTATGAGTTACCGATTGGTTACTTTGATAAGGAGAAAAAACATGGCTGAAAGCACAAAGGAACGGATCTTGGAAACGGCGCTGGAATTGTTTGCGCAGAACGGCTACCTTGGGACATCGATGAATGATATTGCGAGGCAGTTGGGCTTTACGAAAGCCGCCCTGTATAAGCACTATACCAGCAAACAGGAAATTTTAGATAAGATCGTGGAGCGAATGAACAAGATGGACTATGAACGTGCGGAAAGCTATGAAATGCCAGAGACGGAACCTGACGGCTTTGCGGAAGCCTACCTGCATACGCCGGTGCAGAAGATCCGCGCATACAGCATGGCGCAGTTTGATCATTGGACGCAGGAATCGTTTTCATCCAATTTCCGCAAGATGCTGACGCTGGAGCAATACCGTGATCCTAAGCTGGCGCAGCTCCATCACGACTATCTTGCAGGCGGGCCTTTGGAGTACATGGCGGCGATCTTCCGCAAGCTGACGGATTCTGATGAGGCCGCTATGCAGCTGGCGCTGGAGTTCTATGGGCCGATGTATCTTCTCTACAGCGTCTACGATGGGGCGAAGGATAAGGACTCTGTTGCCTCGCTGCTGGACGCGCATATTGACCGTTTTATCTCCAGAATAGAATCCGATTGCAGAAAGTCAGGAATATCATGATGAAAGAAGCCACAAAAGAAAAGCAATGGGTCTTATGCCCTTGGTGCGGTGCCAAAACACGCTTGCAAATCTTTCGGGAAACGGAATTAAAGTCCTTTCCCCTGTTCTGCCCAAAGTGCAGGCACGAGAGCATGATCGATGTCAAGAATTTTATCATCAAGGCCAAACAGCCAGACGCAAAGGCGCAGTGCTGATCGCAAAGCCGATCATGCGCTGCGTCTCACTTTTTTGAGAGGAATGTTTCTATGAACGCAATTATTTACACCACCAATACCGGCAGCACAGAGCGTTATGCCAGGCTGCTGGCGCAGAAAACCGGACTTCCGGTATATTCTCTTGCGGAAGCGAAGAAACGGGTCTTTGCCGGAGCGGAGGTTATCTACCTTGGCTGGATCATGGCAGGCTCTGTCAAGGGCTATGCCGAGGCCGCAAAGCGTTACCGGGTACGCGCCGTCTGCGGTGTCGGCATGGGACAAACTGGAACGCAAACGGACAGCACGCGGAAAAAGTCAGCGATGCCAGCCAACATTCCGCTGTTCACCCTGCAAGGAAACTTTGATGTGAAGAAGCTGCACGGCGTTTACCGCCTCATGATGGAGATCATGGTCAAAACAGCAGGCAAAGGTCTTGCTGAAAAGGAAGACCGCACACCGGAGGAGGACGATATGCTGGATATGATGCTCCACAGCGGTGAGCGGGTCAAGGAGGAAAGTCTAAGCGCTGTTCTCGATTGGTACAGCGCACAGCGATAAGAATGGGGGAATTTATCCTACGGCCTGTGTCAGCACACATGCCGTTGTGCTTTGCGACATGAACGGCAGGCAAATGCCGCTCTCACCCGCGCCGACCAGCAGCTCTGTGCCGCTCGGGCTGATCAGGAGGGGATACGTCTCACACAGATACATCGGGCCGTCCGTGACGCCGTAGTTATTGCCGCCCACAAGCGACAAGCTGAGCGTCACATAGCTCGGCCCGTCCGGAATGGTCTGAATCGTCCAGAAACCGCTCCACATCTCCTCAATGTCGTCACTGTCTTCATATACCCACTCCAGATCGACCGAGCCGCCCGTCTCATCCTCAAGATAGAAGCGCAGCGAGAAATAGGCATAGCGGCTGGTTTCCCCCACCATGGTTTCTGTGATCCAGCCCATGCCGTCACGCTGCGATCCGGCAAGACCGAGCGCGGTCATGCCGCTCCAGCCGTCGGCAAGCCACGCGGAAAACTCGGCCGGGGCGTTGTACCAGGCATATTCTGTAAAGTCAAACGAAAGATAGTCTCCAGCTTCCGATATACACGGCGCAAGATAGCTCATCGCATCAAGCGAGGGATACCATTCGCAGGTGTTCCCGTTGTTGTCAGTGATGAGGACCTGCGTGTCGGCCTCATATGCAACGCCGTCGAGATTTGCAAAGAGCAGCACCGGTTCACCGCTCTCTGACCGGTAGAGCACCTCCGTGACCTCGTCGGTCTGTGTTTTTTCGTTCCACTGCACACGGTTGATTGCAACCGTCGCGTTCTCATCGACCGGCACGATGCAATACAGATGCCCCGCGCCGCCGATAATGTGATCCTCGTCAATCTCCGTGATGAAGGGGTATTCGAGGAGCATGGCCTCATTGGTTTCCCACAGCCATGCGGGGAAGCCTACCTCGAAGCCCTCGTCAAACAGCCCGCCGACATAACCGAGATACGCCGCGCCAAACATGGTCATTGGAAAGTCGATCCTATCCCGCAGCCATCCAAGCGAGGTTTCTGCCTCCTGTGAAAACCCGTATTGTACCGGCTGTGTGTCTGACGCCTCGTCGCGTGACGTGCGATCACGCATATCATTTTGCAATGGAGCTTCCTCCGGCTGCTTTTCAGGCGTTTTTTTGTCGGGTTTTGTAGGCATTTTTACCTTATCTGTACTTGTTCTCGATTCGTTAGGCTCTGTTTGCGTCTTCTGTACACAGGCGCAAAGCGACAGCAGCAGAACCAGTGCCAGCAACAGCGCGAGTATTTGTTTGGGTGTTGTTTTCATAGCCGCTCCTTTCAGAATTTTCCGCTTCGGCCGGAACCGCCGCCGCCGGATTCGCTGTAACTGCTTCCGCTGCTGGAAGAGCTGCGCTCGATCTTCCGGCTGGAGGTCGTCTTATGGGTAAAGCGATCTGTTTGCTCCGTAAGCCGGAGTCCCGCGGAGACGTAGGCATTCGCGGTTGCTTTTTTTGATACAGTGTCCATTTTCTGCCATATCACAGCGACGACCGCGGCTGCTGCCAGCAGGGAAAGACCGATCACGATAAGGAGCGGATAGAACAAGCTCGCCCGGACGGGCTTTCCTGCGGAAGCCTTTTCCAGATAGACGCTGCATTCTTTGACGTAATCCTCAAAGCCGCCGTACCAGTCGTTCTCACCGAAATTGTCGAGGAAGACCTTTTCCAGTTTTTGCTGACCATAGCTGTTGAACGCATACTCGCAGCGTGAGCCGTAGCAGAACATTGCCCAGTCGCGATCATCCATGCTGAGCAGGAGCATGATCCCGTCGCGGTTCGGTCCTTCGCCCATGGTGTATTCATGGTAGATGGTGTAGGTTGCCTTATAGACGCCTTCAGAATGGAAGTCCCGATAGTCCTCCACGGTTACGATGTAGACGCCGACACCATACTTTTTGGAGACGCTTTCCGCCATCTTTTCCAGCAGCATATTTTCGTTTTCGCTGAGAAGTCCGGCCGCGTCCGTCACATAAGAAAGCTGTGCGCCTGTCTGCTCAGCCGCGGCTGCGTTCACGCAGAGCACAAGGCAGAACAGAAACACCAGCAGGAGACAACGTATTCTTTTTTTCATGTCTCAGCCCTCCCTATCGCGCCAAAAGCAGCAGCGCGGTCACACTGATGGCGATAAGAGATGCCGCGATTGCCGCAAACAGGCCAATTACCCGTTTCGTGCTGACCGGAAGGTTGCCGACAAGCTTGCCGGTCTGACCGTTCATGGCAAAGAGGAAATCTTTTCCCTCCCACCTTGTGTTCAGGATCCAGACGGGAAGCAGTGCGTAATGCACCTTGCCGCGCTTCAAGTGGATATCCCGGCTCGTTTCATTGCAGGTGGTGTAGCCCGAAACCGTGCGTTCCAGTGCGCTCAGCAGTGAGCCCTCGCAGCGCGTGTCTGCCCGTTCCCGGCTGTCTTCGACGCTGACATCATATTTGTCCGCCAGAAATCCGGGCAGATACGCTGTGGAAAATGGCTTGAGCTCCGCGTAATCGTACGGTTCGATGGAGTCCATATAATCGTCCGGCATTTTACTGGATGCATCCACTGGGATCTTTTCAAAGCAAAGCAAACCGGAGCGGCTCACATCGTAGTGTCTTGTCTCCGTGATCTCATAGTCTCCTGAGGTGTAGGTATGTACCTGCGTAGCATGGAATTGCGCGCTTCCGCTGGCCTCACCGTCGTACATCCAGAAAGGTACATACACACCCTTGATCTCCTCCAGATGGTTGGCTTTGGAGAAGGTCGATGGCAGCAGAGGCTTTTTGAGATAGTGCTTCTTCAATGCCTTGATGGCATCCTCCTTGCTCAGCTTGAAGGGCAGCACAAAATCGGGCTTTAAAATGCCGCTGAACTGTCCCGGAAGCACCGACGGGTTTCCACAGTATGGGCAGGATGTGGCTGCAGTCGTTGCGTCGCAGAGCAGTTCCGCACCGCACGATGGGCAGCAGTAGGCCTTCATGTCGGCCGCGTCCGCGCCCCAGTCCTCGCTCAGGCCGGAAGAATCCCAGTCAGAGCCGTCTGCGGCAGTCTGCTGTTCTTCCACTTCAGCAGTTTTTTGAGCCGCTTCCGTTTCTCCCTGCTTCTGCGCTGCTTCCGCCGCTTTTGCTTCTTTTTCTGCGTAGAACGCCTCAATTTCTGCGATATCGAAGCTCGAGCCACAGTAATCGCACTCCAGCCTGCCGGATTCTCCTACAAAATGGAGCGGTCCCGTACAGGCGGGACATTGATAATTTGTGATTTGTGTTGCCATGTTCTTTCCTCGTTTCCTGTGTCGGCGCCTGACGGCACTGTAGTCCTACTCTCTGTGGTAAGTCAGCCCACTGCCCAATATGACCTCGTTTTGCGTATCGTACAGGACGTGCAGATCCGCCGCCGCATGATCGCTGTTTCCCAGCACGATCTCCTGCAGGTGCTCCGCCACGTCCTCACTGTATTCTCCGCCGAAATACGGCGTCTGAAACGCGGACTCGACGCACAGCTCCCAGCCGTTCCACTTCTGCTCCGTCTCGTTGCGCCACAGCTCCGCCGCACGCAACTCGCTCCCGTCTGCATCCGTGGAAAACACATATTTTTGCAGACCATCCTCGGAGATCCATGTGCCCTCGAGCAGCGCAAAAACATCGCGTGTCTGCCCATGCTCGGCGCTCTCCCGCTCTGCCTGTGTCTGCCGCTCCGCGTCGCTGTAATACCGCGCCTCGTCGCCCATCGTCATCATACCGTAGTCCAGCCAGAACGTATCCGCCAGCCACGCAAACTGCGGAGAGTCCAGATAGCGCAGATGATAGACCGTATCGTGGTCTTTATCCTCAATCGTGAGTCCGCTGATTTGTTCTGCAAAATCCGCCTGAATTGTCAGAACGCCGTTTTGAAAGGAATATTCAAACTGATCGCCCAGATCTTCAAAATTCGTGTCGTAGCAGCGGATGGGCGTGTCCTTGAACTGCCCGCCGCGGTAATAGAGCTTCATGACCCCCGGGCTGTAAACGGTTTTTTTAATGTGGAAGTCGTCAAAAAGGACCGCTGTCTCAGGGTACTGATAAGTGCGCACGTCAGCACCGCCGCAGGCGGTCAGACCGAACAGCCCCATCCATAGACCTGCCATGATGAGGAACGCCTTGAGTTTCACAGCATTACCTCCGTTTCTCCGCAAATAGCCGGATTCTCCCGCTCCAAATTGGAGCGGGAGCCGGTTTTCGTGCAAATTTTCAGAAGGACGCTGCCCTTACTGGAACGTCATGTTGTTGAGAATGATGTCGGGCATCGTTCCCGGGACGCAGTCCATATTCCGAAGCCCGATGGAAAGGGCGCGGTTGTCGTCAAGCTGCGCGATATACTGAATCCATTCGTAGCCGATGTACTTATAGGTGCGGCCGCGGAAGGTGATGCCGCCGATCACGCGGTCTTCGATATCCTGATAGTTTTCGAATTTGTCCTTGTAGGAATCGAATTTTTCAACGTTCTCTCTTATCTCAAACTGAATGGCGCCCGCACCAAACGCTGTGGGATCGTCGTTTTCCACCAGGCAGCGCCCACTATCATCGAACGACCAGCCGGATACCGGGATCTTCGTCATGATCTTGACCTTCACATCGTCTTTTGCAAACTGGGCGATTTCCGCGGAGAAGTCCTTCATCTCGGCGTTTGCAGACGCTGCCTTGTTCGCCTCGGCGGCCTCGGCCTTCACGATGTCCAGATACTTTTCTATGGCTTCTGTGCCGGAGAAGCCGCTGGTGTTGTACGCACTCACCGTATAAACGCCCGACTCGTTTTCCTTAAAATTGACGTAGATGAAATGGGAGTCGTCGTCCTCAGAGATCCATTTGTAGTAGCGATAGTTTGCCTTCATGTGGTCGCTGTACTCTTCCTTGACGAACTGACCTTCCACGCCGAAGTAGGCAACAATATCCTCGTAAGTAGCGTCAAAAATATTATTATTGACCTCGTTCATCCAGACGTAGCCCTTTTGCACCTGTTCCTCGGTCACTATGCCGTCCCCTCCGGATGCTGTCTGGCCCGGATCCGTGGTCGCAGCGCCGGTGTTGTCGCTGCCCACAGGAGCGTCACCTCCGACGGCGTCCGCACCGATGGCGTCCGGCATAGGCTTGCCGGCCTCGATCAAAGGCAGATACCAATCCTCATAGGAGTTGGGCAGACAGTCCTCTCCCGCATCATCCCAGCGGAGTCCCCACGGGCGCAGATAGATGTCGTAGTGGAACTCGTCATCGCCATCTTCATAGTCGCCGCTGATCCAGATCATGTCGTCATAGTCCAACAGCGCGGGATCAACGATCCAGTCCGCATGCTCCAGGGCCACGTTTGTGAACCAGCCGCCCTCGGACATCACTGTGCCGTGCTCGCCGGTTCCGGCTTCGCTCAGGCTGACCTGCGCGGAAGCCATGGGTTCGGACCTCGTGTAGTCCTCGTCCCAAAGCGTGATCGTGCCAGTGTAGTCCGTGCCGATGTCAATGACGCCGCAGACATCCCACCATTTTCCCTCCATGCTCTCGTAGTAGCCATAACAGCCGCTCATCTTCCACCAGCCGTACCATTCGCCGTTCCACCAGTCGAGCAGTGCATCGCCAGTCTCGGCTGGATCGGAGGTCAGCGTGCTGTCAACGGGCGGTTCATCGCCGGTCGTATCAGCTGCGGGAGTCTCACGATTCAGTGAGGATGGGTCGATGGTGATCTTGCCGTTTTTCTTGCCGAAGAACTGCTCGAAGGTTGCCTCGACTGGACTGGTCGTGTCCTGAAGCAGATATGCTGTCCGGACTTCCACCGTTGCGCCCGGAGCGACGTCTGTAAACTGGCCTTCTATCACGGTTTCAAAGGTGTCGTAGTCGGCAAAGACGGTTGCAGCTTCCAGTTCTACGCCGTTTTGCATGAGCGTTTCATTGACGCTCCAAAGATACGACGCATTCTCCTTGCCGTTGTTTGTGAAGTCCAGTGTCAGAACGATCGCGTCATTTCCGTCCGAATCTTCCATGATGCACGCGCCCTTGTAGAGCAGCTCATAGTCACCGAGCTTGATCAGATTGGAGTCTGCTGTCTTTTCCTTACCGCAGGCGGTGAGGCTGAACAGCATCAGCACTGCAAGAAGCAGGCATAGAAGCTTGGTCTTCGTCTGTTTCATAATTCCCTCCCAATATCCTTCAGGGATGCACAAATCTGCCAATCAACAGAAAATAACATATCATTCCGGCAAAAACAGCGGTGCATCCCTGAGACATTTTGCTTTCCTTATTTCTTTTCGCGCTGGATAAGATTTCCATCCTTGTCGGTGAACTTGCCGCAAAGAATCTTGATAAAGTCAACAAGGTACCCGATGCCGAACAGACCTGCCGTCAGCGTATAAAGAATACCCGTGCCGATCTTGCCGACATAGTAGCGGTGGACGCCAAGCCCGCCAAGGAAGAGGCAGAGCAGGAATGTTGTCATCCAGTCCTTCGTTTCGACCGGAACCTCCGGCGCGACATAGTCCTCTACTTCCTCACCGTTCAAAATCTTCTTCACGGTTTCAGTCACGGTGTCGATATAGGCGCCACGCTCCGTTGCAAGGCCGACTGTCGCACCCTTGAGGCCCTTGCGCAATGCACTGTTCTTATCAACGCGCATACCACCAACCGACATCTTGGTCTCCGTAATGACTGGCTGGATCCGGATGTGTGTGCCGTCCTTGAGGAAAAGCCAGAGACCAACGTCCACATTCGGTTCTTTCTCGAACGAGATGCGTTGCCCGGGAATGCCGCCCTTGATCTGGAACGGCATCTGGAACGCTGCCCTGCGGGCATTGAGCTTCTCCATGATCTCCTCGAGTGTGGTGGAATAGGAAAGATCAAATTCACGGGGACTGGTCGCAAATGCGACGTCTTTCATGCTGCCGGTAAGGTTATCCATAGCGTTTTCTCCTTTCTAAAAGTCCGGTGGGTGGCTGATACATATCGTGTTTCTATGCAGCTTACTTTTTTGCAAAAGTGCCGCTGATGCCGTAGCCGGAGTTCTCATTCATGGTAAGGCTGCTGCTGTCCACAGAGAACGTGTAAGTAGACGGTTCACTCCATGCCTCCAGCGTCACCGTGAGCTGGTCGCCGTCAATGGTATAGGTGCCGTTCTGCTTCATATACGCATTCTCCATGGTGCATTTGCCTTTTCCGTTGAACGTCCATGTGATCACACCGTCATCTCCGAGATCAGCAGACCATGTTCCGGCCAGCGCATCCTTACTGCCGCAGGCGGCAAGCGTCAGGAGTGCAGCTGCAATCAGGAGTAATGCTACATACTTTCTCATTTTTAAGTCCTTCTTTCTAAATCGTCGTTTAATGGATGGTTCAGCCGTTCACCGCGCCGCCGCAGTATTCACAGCAGCCGCTTGCATCCGGCGTGGTGGTTGCGCCGCAGTAGGGGCAGGTAACTGCCGCTTTGGGTGCGGCTGCCTGCTCAATCTTCTCACGCACATCTTTGCGTACCTGCGTCAGTGCCTGACGGATCTCCTCGCCGAGCTTTTTGCAGTTGCGGTACTCGACGTTGGTTTCAGGGTTGCATCTTGCCGGCATGCCCGGGCGTGCCGAGGGCGGCGGCGTAATGTCTATAGAGCTGGAGTTGACCTGAAAGCGCATTTCGTCAAAGTAGGGGTTGTTGACGAATATGGTGATGTAGAAATCATAGGAGTATTCATAGCGCGGCGGATTGTAGCTGACCTCTTTGCCGTCTTTGTCCTCGCGCTTGAGTTCCGAACGGTTCTCGTCAATATCAAGATTACAGCCGGTCACGTCTGCAAAGTCCAGAACATCCGGGTTTGCCTCTTGCAGATCTCTTGCTCTTGTTACCATAAACTTTCCCGCGTCCTCGTCCAGAAGCACCTTGGTGTTCGTGCCGAGCGTCCGGGTGGTGTGGAATGCCGCAACCTTCTGCCGGTTTTCCTCACGGTAGGCAAGCTGCGCCTTGATCTCCTCGACGGTGCTGTTGCGCCGGTCGGAGAACCACGGGGAAAGTTTTTTGGCACAGTTTTTGCAGAGATTCCCGTTTTCCAGCTTGCGGTTGCCAAGTAAGCCGATCTTTTCCCCGCAAATATCGCAATATTTCTTATCGAACAGTCCCATATATGTACCAATCTCCTTTGTATCTGTTTCTCAAACTATGCGGCGTACTGTGCATCTGCCTTGGAATTGAGCACCGCGCCGTAGATGTACAAGGCCGGGACGGCCACGCCTGTCAGAACACTTGTGACGTTAAACTCGCCGCCGTTGACCAGATTCATCACGATGCTCAAGACGCTGAATACAGCCACGATTGCGCCCCATACGATGAGTCCGCCTGCTTTTTCGCTGCGCTTGCTGTGCTTGACGCCTTTGATTCCGGCGATCAGCTGGCAAATCCCTCCGATCAGTGTCAGAAACAGCGCTGCCCAGTAGGCAAATGTCAGACCAGATGCTGCGCCGAGTCCTGCCGCCAGCGCACCCAGTCCGCCGACAAACACACCCGCTATGATGGAAAATACAGCGGCAATGATCATCAGAATGCCAGTGACCTTCAAAAACTTGTGTCCATTCATAATAAATCCTCCTCGCTTCCTTGTTGTTTGCTTTTTTATTCCGCAGGGCATCTGGCTCCGCACTCTGCGCAAAATACGCTACTGCCATTCGGCATCCCGCACTCCGGACATTTCCATCCGCCGTCCGGCGCAGGTCTTGAGAAAATCCCGGCCTCTGTTTCCTCGGCAAACGCTACCAGGAGGGTAAAGATGCTCTGTGCGCTCTCGCCGCAGTAGTTGTTTGTGAAACCCTCGCTGCCGTCTTGCCATGTCGCGGAGATGCAGCTATTCTCCGCGCCGTCCGGGCTGGCGCTGGGGTGGTAAACCGGAAGCTCCAGTGCGCGAAGCTCCTGTCCGATGCTGCTGAAATACGCCTGCGCCTTCTCCGGCTCGACGGCGATGTTCTGCCTGAAAATAGGCTTACCGTCGCCATCCTGATACCGGTAGGAGAAAAGCATCTGCTTCTCCGCTCGGGATGGCAGCGTCCGCTCATCGAGAAGGAAGCTGAAGCAGTCACGCGCAGACGAGGCGTTTTGCTCCCAGTAAATTCCGACCAACTCTGCTGTTTCGCGCACCTCACGCTGCTCTGTTTCAAGCTTGGATGCAGCATACGCTTCCTCGGCAATACCCAGAACCAAGGCCTCCAGCGCCTCCGCTTGACTGCCGCTGAGCGTTTGGGTCTTTTCCCCATCGTCGGTGCGCCAGACGATCCAGATTTTGCTGTCGGTCTCATCATAGCTCTCGTCAGACGGTTTTCTGTACTCTGGAAGCTCCGACTCTGCCAGCACATTCTGAAGCTCAAACCACTGTACCCATGTGAGCTGCCAGGGAATCGGGTTGGAAAATGCATCCATCCGGCTTTCTCTTATCTCGTCGTCGCCGGATTGGCTTGGGAACCAGCCGATCAGCAGCGGCATATCGTTCTCCTGATAAAATTTCAGTGAAAAGCTGCGATAGAAATTCCTGTGGTTCTGCCGCCACTCAAATTCCACCAGATCCTTGCCCGCGCTGTATGCATCCGGGTTTTCCATCCTGCCTCCGTCTTTGATCTGTGACGTTACAACAAGCCGATACAGTGAGCATCCTGTCAGCGCAAGCAGGGCAATTACCGAAACGGTAATCAGCGCAGCTTTCACTGCCGATTTCACGTCAGATCCCCGTCGTCAAACGGATCGCCGCACTCGGGGCAGAACTTCGGCGGATGTGCCGGATCAGACGGCTCCCAGCCGCACTTGTCGCATTTGTACTGCGGAACACCGGCCGGCTTGGGTTTGCCGCATTCGGCGCAGAACTTGCCCTTATTCACCGCACCGCAGCTGCACGTCCAGCCGTCTGCCTGTACTTCTGGCTTTTTTGTGCCGCATTCGGGGCAGAACTTTCCGGTTGCCGTCGCGCCGCACTGCGGGCATTTCCAGCTTCCTGCCGCTGGCTTCGGCTCCGGCTTTTTGCTGCCGCAGTTCGGGCAGAAATTGCCGGTGATACCGCTTTGTCCGCAGATGCACGTCCAACCGTTCGCGGGCGCTCATACCGCCCATCTGGCCCGCCATGTTCATGCCCATGAACGCCATCGCGGGGCCTGCGCCCTGATTGGACGCTGCCGCCTGCATCGCTGCCGCCTGCGCGCCGACCAGATGTGCAGCCGCTCTCGTCGGATCCATAAATGCCGCGTTGCGCTGCATTTCTTTCAGCATCTGCTCGTCTTCTTCGCTCGCCTTCACGCTGGATACGCCGAACGATACGATTTCAAGGCCGCGCAAGTTGCGCCACTTGCCAGACAGCACTTCATTCAGCGCGTCCGCCAGCTCCATCGTATGTCCGGGGAGCGCAGAATAGCGGATGCCCATGTCGGAGATTTTTGCAAACGCGGGCTGAAGCGCGGTAAGTAACTCGGTCTTGAGCTGTCCGTCCAGCCGGTCGCGGGTATAATCCTCACCCACATTGCCGCAGACGTTTGTGTAGAACAAAATCGGGTCGCAGATGCGGTAGCTGTACTCGCCGAAGCAGCGAATGGCAATGTCGATGTCAATGCCTGCCCGCTGGTCAACAACACGGAAGGGAACCGGCGACGGCGTGCCATACTTGTTGCCGATGAGCTCCTTGGTGTTAAAATAGTACACGCGCTGATCCTTGGGCGGCTCGCCGCCGAAGGTGAAGCGCTTTCCGATGTTCTTGAACGTGTCGAGGATACTGGTTCCCAACTCACCGGAGAAGATCGACGGCTCGGTCGAAGCATCATAGACAAACTCGCCCGGCTCGGCGCAGAGCTCCGTCACCTTGCCCTGATCGACGATGATCATACACTGTCCGTCGGCGATTGCCACGACGGAGCCGTTGGAGATGATGTTCTCGCTGCCCTTGTAGTTACTGCTGCGCCCGGAAACGCGGTGCAGGCCCTTGACCGCCATCACGTTCTCCGGAATGGATTCACAGTAAAAATACTCCTTCCACTGATCGGCCATCACACCGCCAGCCGCACCCAATGCTGCTTTTATGAGTCCCATTTTCTGATCTCCCTTTCTCTGTTTACTATGCCCACGGATCTTCCGCCGCAGGAATACGGATGCCGCTGAGAATACTGGAATATTCCCAGAGGAACCACTCGCCGGTCGAGGCCTTCTGCCGCAGCTTCATAGGCCGCGGCGAATCCGCGCCCGCCGTTTTAAGGAACACGCGCATATAGCCCGGCTCCATATCCTGAGGCCTTGGGTCTGATAGCACGTTCAGCGTGTACGGCACGCGCGGCTGATAACCGTTTTCCGGCGTTGCGCCTTCAAAATATGCAAGCGGCAGATAGGCTTTGCCGCGCAGTCGGTCGCGCAGAAACTGACAGTCATACGGTGTC
>OICN01000514.1_pt1 | contig 13121 bp, 10 predicted proteins | sample 1581301 | NCBI WGS metagenome assembly OICN01 (sample SAMEA3882557, study PRJEB24775) | human gut metagenome | biome: human-associated habitat; feature: intestine environment; material: feces | place: Netherlands | collected 2009/2010
GCCGCAGGCCCGCCTCCATCTCCTGGAAGCCGGACAGGTCCGGCTCCGCCAGGGTCTGCTGGGCCAGGGCCAGCTTCTGGCAGAACTGGCGGTTCAGCTCGGCATACTTGGCCCGGGACTGGGCGCACCAGGTCTCCTGCTGCCGGGTCAGCTGCCGCAGCTGCTCGATGGCCTTGGCCCGGAACTCCTCCGTCCGCCGGTGGGCGCTGATCTCGATATCGGCGATGTGGTCCTTCAGGGACTGATACTCCGCCGCCTGGGCACGGAGGTACTCCGTTTCCTTCTGGAGCTTCTGGGCCTGCTCCTGGAGCTCCCGGAGCTGTGTCTGCAATTGCAGGCAGGTGTCCGCCGCCGCGCTGTTTTCCAGCACCGCCCGGCGCAGGGTATTCAGCTCGGCCTCCATGGCGCGGTTGCGCTCCTGCAGGCCGTGGTTTTCCTCCTCCAGAGCGGAGACCCGCTGCTGATTTTCCCGGGAGATCTGCTGGATATAGTTGACCACGTCCTCCCGGTCGAAGCCGCCGAATAACGCTGTTTTGAAATTGGTGTTCATTCCATAGCCCCCCGCTATCCCGTAAATTTGTACACAGTATAGCACAGGGCCCCGACAAAATCAACCGTTTTTCCCGATCATGCCGTAAAGAGCCTCCAGGGCGTCAGACAGGGTGCCCAGCCGGTCAATGAGCCCCAGCTCCACCGCCTGGCTGCCGTACAGAATGGTGCCCACGTCGTTGGACATATCCCCGTCGGCCAGCATCAGCCGGCGGAAGTCGTCCTGGGTGATGCGGCTGTGCCGGGCCACGAAGGACACGATGCTCTCTTGCACCCGCTCAAAATACCGATAGGACTGGGGTGCGGCGATCATCAGGCCGCTCATGCGCACCGGGTGCACCGTCATGGACGCCGAGGGCACGATGAAGGTCTGCTGTCCGGACACCGCCAGGGGGATGCCGATGGAGTGTCCGCCGCCCAGCACCAGGGTCACCGTGGGCTTGGTCATACCGGCCACCATCTCCGCAATGGCAAGGCCCGCCTCAATGTCGCCGCCCACGGTGTTCAGCAGGAGCAGAACGCCGTCCACCTCCTCCGACTGCTCCAGATGGGCCAGAAGGGGCAGAACGTGCTCATATTTGGTGGTTTTCGTGTTATTGGGGGCCAGGCTGTGGCCCTCCACCTGGCCGATGATGGTCAGGCAGTATATGCTGCCCCGGCTGCTTTCCACCAGGGCCGCGCCCAGGTCGTAAAGACGCGGGGCGCTCTGGTCGCCGGACTGCTCCGGCTGCTGATTGGGTTCCTCCGTCATGGAACGCACCTCCTTATCGGAGATAGCATGTGCATTCCCGGCGAAAACATGCAGGGCGGCTCAGTGTCCGGCGTGGAGCTTCCGGAACTCCGAGGGCAGCATACCGAACACCTTTTTGAACTCGGCGGAGAACTTGCTCTGGCTCTCGTATCCCACTGCCCGGGCCACCTGGGCCAGGCTGTCGCCGGACTCCAGCAGCAGGGCCGACGCCTTTTCCATCCGGTGCTGCCGGATGTGGGCGGCGATGGAGCTGCCGTACTCCGCCTTGAACAGCTCCTTCATGGTGGAGGGATTCATCAGGAACCGGCGGGACAGCTGCTCGATGGTGATGCGGCTGTCCAGGTTTTCCGTCAGCAGCTGGTGGACCTGGTGGATGATCTCCCGCTGCTGGGGCGTCAGGCCGGCGGCGTGCTCCCCGGCGTGGGCGTCCACCGGCGGCAGGTGGGGTGCATGGGGCATGGCCTCCTCCCGGGGGCAGGTGACCTCCACCGTCCGCTCGATGACCTGGTGCAGCAGTCCCGCCACCTCCGTGTCTGCCGCCCGGTAATAGACCTCCTTGCCGATCCGGCGGCTGACCACCAGGCCGCTGTCCTTCAGCTGCCGCAGATGGTGGGAGGCGGCGGGACTGCTCATGCCCACCAGCGCCGCCAGATTCACCACGCACTCCTCGCAGTGGCACAACAGCCAGAAAATCCGCACCCGGTTGGCGTCGGACAGCAGGCGGCACAGGCCCGCCACCGCCTGAAAGCTCTCCGCCTCCTGCATGCAATGCTCCAGCCGGGACAGGTCCCGGTCATTTCCGTGCCGGTGGGGCAGCTCCGTATATTCCATAGCGCACACGCTCCTTCATCATTTTCCCGTTCGGCAGTTCTTTTCGCCCGAACGGCAGGAAAGGGGCAAAGACCGTTGACTTTCCCCGTTTCGTCCATTATAGTACAGTCATCAAGATTAAACAAGTGCTTAATGGTTGAATGCACCGGCCATTGGGCAGGAAAAGGAGTTTGCCATGAAAAAGACCTATCAGATCGAAGTGGACTGCGCCAACTGCGCCAACCTCATGGAGGAGGCCGCCAAGAAAACCGAGGGCGTTGAAAGCGCCGTGGTGAATTTCATGACCCAGAAGATGATCGTGGAGTTCCGGGAGGGGACGGACCCCAAGACGGTGATGAAGGCCGTTCTGAAGAACTGCAAAAAGGTCGAGGACGACTGCGAGATCTATCTGTGAAACACAACGCGTACCGGAAGCCATTCCGGCACGTCTGCTGAAGGAGGGGAAGAAGCATGACCAAGAAGCAAAAAAAGATGCTCTGCCGCATCATCGTCACGGCGGTGCTGGTCCTGGCCATCCGGCTGTTTTCCATCGGGGGCCTGCCCGGGACGCTGCTGTACCTGGCGGCGTACCTGATCATCGGCTATGATATCCTCCGCAAGGCCGGCAAGGGCATCCTCCGGGGCCAGGTGTTCGACGAGAACTTCCTGATGGCCGTGGCCACCGTGGGCGCCATCGGCCTGGCGTTTTACGAGAAAAGCGGCGACTTCATGGAGGCCGTGGCCGTGATGCTGTTCTATCAGATCGGCGAGCTGTTCCAGAGCTACGCCGTGGGCAAGAGCCGCCGGAACATTACCGCCCTGATGGACATCCGCCCCGACTATGCCAACATCGAGCAGGACGGACAGCTGACCCAGGTGGACCCGGACGATGTGCCCGTGGGGGCCGTCATCGTGGTCCAGCCCGGCGAGAAGGTCCCCCTGGACGGCGTGGTGCTGGAGGGGACCTCCACCCTGAACACCGCCGCCCTCACCGGCGAGAGCCTGCCCCGGGACGTCACCGGCGGCGACGAGATCGTCAGCGGCTGCATCAACATGACGGGCGTCCTGAAAGTCCGCACAACGAAGGAATTCGGTGAGTCGACAGTCTCCAAAATTCTCGAGCTTGTCGAAAACTCCAGCTCCCGCAAGTCGAGATCCGAGGATTTCATCGCAAAATTTGCCCGCATCTATACCCCCGCTGTCTGCTACAGCGCGCTGGCGCTGGCAGTTATTCCGCCGGTGGCGCGCCTTGCGATGGGCAGCAGCGCTGAATGGGAGCAGTGGATTTACCGGGCGCTTACATTCCTTGTTACCAGCTGCCCGTGCGCGCTCGTTGTGAGCATCCCCCTGAGCTTCTTTGCGGGCCTGGGCGGCGCCAGCCACGAGGGCATCCTCATCAAGGGCTCCAACTATCTGGAAACGCTGTCCAAAACCAAGGTGGTGGTGTTCGACAAGACTGGCACCCTGACCCAGGGCGTGTTCGACGTCACCGGCGTGCATCACAATTCACTGCCCCGGGAGAAAGTGCTGGAATACGCCGCTCTGGCAGAGTGCGCCTCCTCCCACCCCATCAGCCGCAGCCTCCAGCGGGCCTATGGCGGTCATATCGACCGCGACCGGGTCACGGATATCCGGGAATACAGCGGCAACGGCGTGGTGGCCAGGGTGGACGGTGTCAACGTGGCCGTGGGCAACGATAAGCTCATGGATAAGCTGGGCATTGCCTGGCACGATTGCCACAGCGTGGGTACCATTATCCACCTGGCCCTGGACGGCCAGTACGCCGGCCATATTGTCATCTCCGATGTGGAGAAGCCCCACGCCAAGGACGCCATCGCCGCCCTGAAGCGTATCGGCGTGGAAAAAACCGTGATGCTCACCGGTGACCGGGCCAAGGTGGCGGATCACGTGGCGCAGGATCTGGGCGTGGACGAGGTGCACAGCGAGCTGCTGCCTGCTGATAAGGTATCCCAGGTAGAGCGGCTGCTGAGCCGGGCCGGCGGCAAGCTGGCCTTTGTAGGCGACGGCATCAACGACGCACCGGTGCTGTCCCGGGCCGATATCGGCATCGCCATGGGAGCCATGGGCTCCGACGCGGCCATCGAGGCGGCGGACGTGGTGCTGATGGACGACGATCCCCTGAAGATCGCCAAGGCCATCCGTATCTCCCGCAAGTGCATCCGCATCGTATATGAGAACATCGCCTTTGCCCTGATCGTCAAGGCCCTGTGCCTGCTGCTGGTGGCCGTGGGCGCGGCCAACATGTGGGCCGCGATCTTCGGCGACGTGGGCGTGATGGTCATCGCCGTTCTCAACGCCATCCGTGCTTTGCGGGTAAGCAAGCTGTGATGAAACCACAAATTAAATAAGATCATGCCCGGTGCATTGCACCGGGCATGATCTTATTTTGCGGCTTTACTTTTTCTTAGCGTAGGGGGTGTTCTCCAGCGGCAGGGTCAGACGACGCTGGCCATCCAGCCGGTAATAGGCGTCGGCAATGGCGGGGGCCGTGGGGATGGAGGTGATCTCACCGATGCCGATGGCGCCGCCTGCTACCTTCAGGCCGGGCTTTTCCACCACGATGGCCTGGATCTCCGGCGGGATCTGATTGGCCCGGAACAGGCCCAGGGTGCCATATCTGGCAGTGGGCTTGCAGGTGTCGTCAATGGGATACTGCTCTGTCAGCGCATAGCCCATGCTCATGACCACGCCGCCCTCGATCTGCCCCTCGCAGCTGAGAGGGTTCACAGCCTTGCCCACGTCGTGAGCGGCCACCAGCATCTTGATGCGGCCGGTCTCCCGATCCAGGATACACATCTGGGTGGCGTAGCCGTAGGCCACATGGCTGACGGGGTTGGGTACGTCCGCGCCCAGGGGGTCTGTCTTGGCCAGATACTCGCCGTAAAACTCCTGTCCGGCCAGGTCCCGGAGGGCCTTGCCCTCCAGCGCGGCGCAGAGCTTTTCGCAGGCCCGGCGGGTGGCCTCGCCGGTGACCAGGGTCTGGCGGGAGCCGGAGGTGTCGCCGGAATCCGGGGCGATCCAGGTGTTGCTGCGCTCATAGACGATGTCGTCCCGGTGGAGGCCGGTGTTGGTGACCACCACCTGCACCAGCACGGTGCCCAGTCCCTGGCCGATGCAGGACGCGCCGGAGTAAATATGCACCTTGCCATCGTCCTCGACGATGAGCTTGCAGCGGCCCCAATCGGGGATGCCCACGCCCACACCGGCGTTTTTCATGGCGCAGGCGATGCCCACGGGGTCGCCGCTGCGAACGGCCTCGTCATAGGCGGGCTTGATGGCCTCCAGCGTCTCCACCAGGCCCGTGGACTCATCCACGATCTGGCCGTTGGGCAAAACGCCGCCGGGGCGGATGGCATTGCGATAACGGATCTCCCAGGGGCTGATGCCCACCAGATCCGCCATCTCGTTGAGCAGCGTCTCCGTGCAGAAGCAGGTCTGGGTCACGCCAAAGCCCCGGAAGGCCCCGGCGGGAGGATTGTTGGTGTAATACGCGCGGCCCTCGATCTCGAAGTTTTCATAGGCATAGGGCCCCGCCGCATGGGTGCAGGCCCGCTCCAGCACCGGCCCGCCCAGAGAGGCAAAGGCGCCGGTGTCGGACACCACGCTGGCCTTGACGCCCTGGATGATGCCGTTTTCGTCGCAGCCCATGGTGAAGTCCATGTCGAAGCTGTGGCGCTTGGGGTGGACCAGGATGGACTCCTGGCGGGAGAGCTTTACCTTCACCGGCACACGGGCCACATACGCCAGCAGGGCGGCATGGTGCTGGACGGACATGTCCTCCTTGCCGCCGAAGCCGCCGCCCACCAGCATATTCTGGACCTGGCAGTGGTCATAGTCCACCCCCAGCATGGCGGCGCACTCGTGCATGGTGGTGTGCGCGCTCTGGTCCGAGGTCAGCAGCTTCACGCCGCCGTTTTCCAGGGGCAGAGCAACGCAGCACTCCGGCTCCAGGAAGGCGTGCTCGGTCCAGGGGGTGTGGAAGTGCTGGGTCAGCACATATTTTGCATTCTTGATAGCGCCGTCTGCGTCGCCCCGGGAGACGTGCTTATAGGCCTGGACGTTGTTCTCGTCCCCCTCGAACACCAGGGGCGCGTCCGGGGCGGCGGCCTCCCGGGGACTATGCACGGCAGGGAGGACCTCATACTCCACCTTCACCAGCTTCTTGGCGGCCTCCAGGGTCTCCTGGTCCCGGGCGCAGATTAGGGCCACGGAGTCCCCCAGATAGTGGGTGATCTCGCCCACGCCGATCAGGGTGGGCTGGTCCTTCTTCAGGTGGCCCACGTTGACCTTGCCAGGGATGTCCTTCTGGGTCAGTACGCACACCACGCCGGGCAGGGCCTGGGCGGCGCTGACGTCGATGGACAGGACCCGGGCCCGGGCGTACCGGCTGCGCACCGCGCCGCCGTAGCACATTCCGTCCACATATACATCGTCGGGGTACTGGCCGGTGCCCAGCACCTTTTCCTCCACGTCCAGCCGGTGGACGCGGCTGCCCATTTTCCAGTCGTCGGCGGAGGCCTCCGGCAGCTTCCCCTCCCGGAGAATCTTGGCCGCCAGCAGGATGCCGTCGATGATCTTCACATAGCCGGTGCAGCGGCAGATGTTGTTGCGGATGGCGAAGGCGGCCTCCTCTCGGGTGGGATCGGGATTCACGTCCAGCAGCCCCTTGGCGGAGATGACCATGCCGGGGATGCAGAAGCCGCACTGAACGGCTCCCGCCTCGCCGAAGGCGAAGGTATACACCTGCTTTTCCCAATCGGAAAGGCCCTCCACCGTGAGAACGGTCCGCCCCTCCAGCCGGTCGGTCTGGGGGATGCAGGCCTTGGTGGGCTTGCCGTCGATGAGGACGTGGCAGGTGCCGCAGGCACCCTCGCTGCACCCGTCCTTAACGGAGGTCAGGTGCAGGGTATCCCGCAGAAAGCGGATGAGCTTCTGATTTTTTTCCACGGTCACGCTCTGCCCGTTAACGGTGAAGGTTGCCATGTGATCGTCTCCTTTGTCCCGGCCCGCCGACATATGGGGGCATGATCTCAAACATTACCGGTAATTATACCATATTCATTCATTCTTCGCAAGGTGAAGCCTTATCCTTCTTTCAGAATAACCCGGGGCTTGCTTTTCCGGTCCAACGAGTGTATGATGGCAAAAATAATAAACACAGAGAGGAGTTCTGACAATGGATCTGACGGAAAAATGCCTGGAAAGCCGGGAGGTATACAAGGGCCGCGTCCTTCGGCTGCGGGTGGACACGGTGGCCCTGCCCAACGGGAAAACATCCCTGCGGGAGGTGGTGGAGCACCCCGGCGGCGTGGGGATCCTGGCCCTGGACGAAAACGGCTGCGTTCCCATGGTGACCCAGTACCGCTATGCCTTCTCCCGGACGCTGCTGGAGATCCCTGCCGGGAAGCGGGAGCCCGGCGAGGAGCCCTTCGTCACCGCCCAGCGGGAACTGAAGGAGGAAGTGGGGGCCACGGCGGCGGATTGGCAGCCCCTGGGGCAGATCATCGCCTCCCCGGGCTGCTATGACGAGGTGCTGCATCTGTACCTGGCCCGGGGCCTGACCTTCGGCGACACCCATCCCGACGAGGACGAGTTCCTGTCCGTCCGGCGCATCCCCTTTCAGGAGCTGGTGCAGCGGTGCCTCAGCGGCGAGATTCAGGACGGCAAAACCGTCACCGCCGTGCTGAAGGCAAAGCTCCTGCTGGGGCTGTGATTTTCCCGAAAAAACAGTGGACAAGCGGCATTAGTTGTGGTAATATGAGAAATTAACAAAAGAGATAACGCTTTTGCAGTTTCGTTTCCGCTCTGTGCGGGAGAAAGGAAGGATTTCGTCATGGCTGTGAAGGAAAGCTACGCAGGGAAAATCAACCGCAAGCTCAACAAGAAGCTCCATGTCATCGACGTGGCGGCGGGCCGTGTCCCGGCAGACCTGGTGCTGAAAAACGCTACCTACGTCAACGTGTTCTCCAACGAGCTGTGCCGCGGGGACATCGCCGTGGCCGAGGGGCTCATTGTGGGCATGGGCGAATACCACGGCAAGGTGGAGGCGGACGTAGGCGGCAAGATTGTGCTGCCGGGCTTCATCGACGCCCATATTCACCTGGAAAGCTCCCTGGTAAGCCCCAAGGAGTTTGCCAAGGCCGTGCTGCCCCACGGCACCACCACCGTCATCACCGATCCCCACGAGATCGCCAACGTCATGGGCACCGATGGCATCGAGTATATGCTCCAGGCCACCGAGGACCTGCCGGTGGACGTGCGGTTCATGCTGCCCTCCTGCGTTCCGGCCACGCCCCTGGACGAGTCCGGAGCCAATCTGGACTATCGGGCCATCGACTCCTTCTATGACCATCCCCGGGTCCAGGGTCTGGCGGAGATGATGAACTTTGTGGGCATCATCAACGGCGACAGCCAGGTGGTGGAAAAGATCGTGGCCTCCCAGGCCCACCACAAGAAGATCGACGGCCACGCCCCGGGCCTTACCGGCAACGACCTGAACGCCTATATCGCCGCCGGCGTGTATTCCGACCATGAGTGCTCCAACGTGGAGGAGGCCATGGCCAAGCTGGAGCGGGGACAGTTCATTATGATCCGGGAGGGCACCGCCGCCCGGAACCTGGAGGCCCTGGCCCCCCTGCTGTGCGAGAAATACATCGAGCGCTGCATGTTCTGCACCGACGACAAGCACCCCAACGACCTGCTGGAAAAGGGCCACATCGACTACATCGTCAAAAAGGCCATCTCCCTGGGCGCGGACCCCATCATGGCGGTGAAGGCCGCCGGGTACACCGCCGCCCGGTACTTCCTGCTGAACAACCGCGGCGCCATCGCCCCCGGGTATCTGGCGGACTTTGTGGTCATCGACAACTGGGAGAACTTCGAGATCGAGATGGTCTATAAGAAGGGCAAGCTCATGTACGACGGCGTCCTGCGGGACTTCGACACCCCGGAGATCGACCCCTATCTGGTCAAGCGGGCCCACGACACCTTCCATGTGGCCCCTCTGTCCGCCGCCGACTTCACCGACAAGCGCCCCCACGCCGTTATCGGCATGGTGCCCGGCGAGATCGTGTCCGAGGACGCGGGCTATGCCGACCACATCGACCTGGAGCAGGACATTCTCAAGATCGCCGTAATCGAGCGGCATAAGAACACCCACCACATTGGCCTGGGCTATATCAAGGGCTACGGTCTCAAGCACGGCACCGTGGCCACCTCCATCAGCCACGACAGCCACAACATCATCGTGGTGGGCACCTCTGAGGAGGACATGGCCGCCGCCGCCAACCGGATTGTGGAGAATCGCGGCGGCATCACCGTAATGGACGGCGGCCAGATCCTGGGCGAGGTGGCCCTGCCCATCGCGGGCATCATGTCCGACGACAGCCTGGTGATGGTGAACAGCGCCCTGGAGGCCGCCAAGGACGAGGCCTTCCGGCTGGGCGTGTCCCGGGGCATTGACCCCTTCATGACCCTGAGCTTCATGGCTCTGCCGGTGATCCCGTCCCTGCGGCTGACCACCCGGGGCGTGTTCGACGTGCTGACCCAGCGGTATGTGTGATGGGCTGCTGCCTCTGAACCTCCTGGAGCTGACCTGGCACTGCCGAAAAAACTGACGATGAAAAACGGGATATCCGGCGTCTCGAACCGGGTATCCCGTTTGAATCCCTCATTATATAACAAACAGCCGCGCATGCCCAAGCGCGGCTGTTTGTTATGTTTGGGGTAGGAAAATCCCCATGGAAAAGATGGGCAGCAGGCGCTGCCAGGTATTTTCAGCGGCGAAGGAGGTAAACCATAGCCGCTCTCGGCTGCAAAATCAGAACTGAAGGCGATTCTCCTTGGACCAGGTGGTCAGGTTCAGACGGGGGTAGCGCCGCCGCAGCTCCTCGGCGGTCTCGGCGTCGCCGCCGGTCATCAGAATCCGGTTGACAGCCTCCACATCGGCGGCCGGCATACCGTGGTCGGCGGTCTTGCCGCAGTCGCGGCAGGTATAGGTCCCATTTTCGGAAACCGTCACCTCACTGCTGCCGCAGAAGGCACAGCGATGCATCTTTGTAATCAGAGCCATTTTCGATTTCTCCTCTCTTTCCTCAAGTCCATGGGTAGGATATCATAGAATTTTACATTTGTAAAACGCATATTTTCGATTGAAGTCATGAAAAAAAGGGTGTACAATAGGGAAAACATCAGAAAAGAGGCAGGTGAGGGCAATGAACGCCACAAAATACCAGATTTTCCTGAAAACTGTGGAATGCGGCAGCTTTACCAAGGCGGCGGAGGAGCTGAACTTCTCCCAGTCCGGGATCAGCCACGCCATCAGCTCCCTGGAGGAGGAGCTGGGGGTGACCCTGCTGAGCCGGAACCGGGGCGGCGTGACCCTGACCGGCGACGGCCGGGCCCTGCTTCCGCAGATTCAGCAGCTCTGCACGGAATATCACCGACTGGCCCAGCAGGCGGCGGACCTGCGGGGCATGGATGCGGGCCTTGTGAAGGTGGCCTCGTTTTCCAGCGTCTCCGCCCAGTGGCTGCCCATGATTCTGAAGTCTTTCAGCAAGCTGTATCCGGCCATCGAGTTCGAAATTCAGACCTGCGACTTCTATGACCAGATCGAGGAGCTGATCATCACCGGGCAGGCGGACTGCGGCTTTCTGCGGATGCCGTCCCTGAAGGGACTGCAGGTGTACCCCCTGCACCTGGACCAGTTGAAGGTCATTGTGCCCTGCGGGCATCCCCTGGCCAACAGCGACGCCTTCCCGGTGGAGGCCCTGGCCACGGAGCCGGTGATCCAGCTGGAGGAGGGGGACGATTACGAAATCCGGGCCGCCTTCGACGAAATGGGCGTGCGGCCCCATGTGCGATATATCGCACGGGAGGACCGGACCATTCTGTCCATGGTGTCCAACGGCCTGGGCATCAGCCTGCTGCCGGAGCTGATGGTGCGCCACAGTCCCTATCCGCTGGTGGTCTGCCAGCCGCCCAAGGCCTTTTACCGGCGCATCGCCATCGGCGTCAAGGACGAGAAGGCCCTGTCCAACTCCACCCAGCGGTTTGTGGACCACGTCCGGGCCTGGGTGCAGGTAAATGGGTTCAAGTAAGAATATCTCTTTACAAATGCGCCCCACTGGGATATGATGGAGAAAGTATAAAGAATAAAGGAGAAGCTCCCATGATCTATTTCAACAGCGACTATCTGGAGGGCGCTCATCCCAGCGTGATGGCGCGGCTCAACGAGACCAATATGGTGCAGACCGTGGGCTACGGCGAGGACCAATACTGCGCGGCGGCCCGGGAGAAGATCCGCGCCGTCTGCCAGGCGCCGGAGGCTGACGTTCACTTCCTGGTGGGCGGCACCCAGACCAACACCACCGTGATCGCCTCCATTCTGCGGCCCTGGCAGGGCGTGCTGTCCGCCGACAGCGGACACATCAACTGCCACGAGGCGGGGGCCATCGAGTCCACCGGCCACAAGGTCATCACCCTGCCTGCGGCAGAGGGGAAGATCACCGCCCAGCAGGTGCAGGATTATGTGGAGTGGCACCGGAACGACGAGTCCACCGAGCACATTGTCCAGCCCGGCATGGTGTATATCTCCCACCCCACCGAGGGCGGCACCCTGTATTCCAAGGCGGAGCTGACGGCTCTGTACGACACCTGCCGGAAATACGGCCTGCCGCTGTTCATCGACGGGGCCCGGCTGGGCTACGGCGTCATGGCCGACGGCTCTGAGCTGACCATACCGGAGATCGCCCGCCTGTGCGATGTGTTCTATATCGGCGGCACCAAGGTGGGAGCCCTGTTCGGCGAGGCCGTGGTGATCATGAACCCGGCGCTGAAGAAGGATTTCCGCTTCATCATGAAGCAGCGGGGCGGCCGCATGGCCAAGGGCCGTCTGCTGGGCATCCAGTTTGACGCCCTGTTCACCGACGATCTGTACTTTAAGATTTCCCGCCACGCCGACGAGATGGCCTATCAGATTCGGGACATCTTCGTGTCCGCCGGTTATCCGCTGCTGTTTGACTCTCCCACCAACCAGCAGTACCCCATTATGCCGGACGATGAGCTGGCGGAGCTGGGGAAGAATTTCGGCTATGAATACTGGGAGCGGGTGGATAAGACCCATTCCGGCGTGCGCTTCTGCGCCAGCTGGGCCACCACCCAGGAGCACGTGGACGCCCTGCGGGCCGCCGTACAGGCCCTGCGAAAATAACAACAACCGGAACAAACTGGAACAATTTGAGGAGGAACGACACATGGAAACATACGGACTGGAAAAGCTGGGCATCATCAACGCCGGGGCGGTGTACCGCAATCTGACGCCGGCGCAGCTGGTGGAGCACGCTCTGCGCCGGGGGGAGGGCACCCTGTCCAACACCGGAGCCCTGGTGGTCAAGACCGGGAAGTACACCGGCCGCAGCGCCAACGACAAGTTCATTGTGGATACCCCCGCCGTCCATGACGACATCGCCTGGGGCAAGGTGAACCGGCCCATGGACAAGGCCCGGTTCGACGCCATCTATGCCAAGGTCACGGCGTATCTCCAGAACAAGGACGTTTTCATTTTCGACGGCTTCGCCGGGGCGGACCCCAAGTATACCAAGGGCTTCCGCATCGTCAATGAGCTGGCCAGTCAGAATCTGTTCATCCATCAGCTGCTGCGCCGCCCCACGGCGGACCAGCTGAAGGACTTCCATGAGGATTATACCATCATTGCCGCCCCGGGCTTCAAGTGCATTCCCGAGGTGGACGGCACCCGCTCCGAGGCCGCCATCCTGGTGGACTACGAGGCCCATCTGGTGGTGATCTGCGGCACCCAGTACGCCGGCGAGATCAAGAAGTCCGTGTTCTCCGTGATGAACTATGTCCTGCCCAAGCAGGGGGTGTTCCCCATGCACTGCTCTGCCAACATCGGCAAGGACGGCGACTCCGCCGTGTTCTTCGGCCTGTCCGGCACCGGCAAGACCACCCTGTCCGCCGACCCCGCCCGCAA
>OICN01000518.1_pt1 | contig 13062 bp, 10 predicted proteins | sample 1581301 | NCBI WGS metagenome assembly OICN01 (sample SAMEA3882557, study PRJEB24775) | human gut metagenome | biome: human-associated habitat; feature: intestine environment; material: feces | place: Netherlands | collected 2009/2010
GGCAGGCGCGCCTGTTTCGGCGGCTTTGGCCCGCGCGGCGGGGACGGTTTTGCGCATAGACACATCCAAGTGCAGTGAGTTCATGAGCATTTCCTGTTTGCGCAGTTCGGCGGGCATGGCAATGCCTTTTTTCACGGCGCAAGCGGAGGCAAAATAGCGCCGGATGATCTCCTGATATGATGCTTCGCGGCAGGCCTCATCGTCGCAGATTGCGAAGCCCGCCATATTGACGCCCATGTCCGTCGGACTCTTATACGGGCATTCGCCGAAGATGGAACGGAAGATCGTCTCGAGCACCGGGAAGATCTCGATGTCGCGGTTATAGTTGACGGTCGTTTCGCCGTAGGCCTCAAGGTGGAAGGGGTCGATCATGTTGACGTCGGCCAGATCTGCGGTGGCGGCCTCATAGGCGAGGTTGACCGGGTGCTTCAGCGGCAGGTTCCAGATCGGGAACGTCTCATATTTGGCATAGCCTGCGTTCACGCCGCGCTTGTGTTCCTGATAAAGCTGGCTGAGGCAGGTCGCCATTTTGCCCGAGCCGGGGCCGGGGGCCGTGACGATGACGATGGGGCGGCTGGTTTCGATATACTCGTTTTTGCCATAGCCATCGTCGGAGACAATGAGATTGATGTTTGAGGGATAATCTGCGATTGGGTAGTGCCGGTAGACCTTTACGCCCAGCGCCTCCAGCTTGCGCTGGAATGCCTCGGCGGCCTGCTGGCCTGCGTACTGCGTGATGACAACGCTGCCGACATAAAGCCCGATGGAGCGGAACGTGTCGATTAGACGCATCACGTCCAGATCATAGGTGATGCCGAGGTCGCCCCGGCGCTTGTTCATTTCAATGTGCGCGGCGTTGATGGCGATGACGATCTCCGCCTGCTCCTTCAGCTGCAGCAGCACTTTCATCTTGCTGTCCGGCTGGAAGCCGGGCAGGACGCGCGAGGCGTGGTAGTCGTCGAACAGCTTGCCGCCGAATTCCAGATAAAGTTTGCCGCCAAAATGTGCGACGCGCTCCAAAATCCGTTCGGACTGCAGCTTCAAATACTTCTGATTGTCAAATCCAATTTTCATAGTTCTTTCCTTGTTTCGCGCAGCGGAGTCCTCCGCCGATTTTGTACCATTCTTCACAGGATATATCATAAACCGAAACCGAAAACTTTGCAATCACCAAACGGAAAAACCAGAAAAATTTCCGCGCCTGCGAACGCGGGCAGGGCCGTCGTATATCCCGCACGCTTTGTGGCAAACCTTGACTTTGGATTAAAAAAACCGTATACTATATCTAATTATAGTGGGTGTAATATCCGTTACAGCACGAAATATTGTGAGGAATCCGCATGAAACAACAAAAAGCCTACGGAAACGAGTCTATCTCGTCTTTGAAGGGCGCAGACCGTGTCCGGCTGCGGCCGGCGGTCATTTTTGGCTCCGACGGCCTGGAGGGCTGCGAGCATGCCGTCTTTGAAATTCTGTCCAACGCTATCGACGAAGCGCGCGAGGGCTATGGCAGGCAAATTCTCGTCACGCGCTATGAAGACCATTCCATCGAAGTCGAAGACTTCGGCCGCGGCTGCCCGGTTGACTGGAACGAAAAAGAGGGGAAATACAACTGGGAACTCGTCTTTTGCGAACTTTACGCAGGCGGCAAATACCAGAACAACACCGGCGGCGACTATGAATTTTCCCTCGGCCTGAACGGCCTTGGCTCCTGCGCTACGCAGTATTCATCCGAATATTTTGACGCGATCATTCGCCGTGACGGATTTAAATACACGCTGCATTTTGAAAAGGGCGAACTCGTCGGCAAGATGAAAAAGGAGCCGACCGACCGCAAAGCACCGGCTCTATTTTCCGCTGGAAACCGGATTTGGCCGTCTTTACCGATATCGATATTCCCAAGGAGTACTTTGAGGATACGCTTAAGCGGCAGGCTGTTGTCAATGCGGGCGTGACGTTCACATTCCGCGATCAGGAAAACGGAAAATTCGTTAAGACGGATTACTGCTACCCAAACGGTATTCTGGACTATGTCAATGAAATTGCGGGCGAGCAGACGCTCACCATGCCGCAGTTCTGGGAGGCCGAGCGCAAGGGCCGCGACCGGGCGGACAAGCCGGAGTATAAGGTGAAGATCTCGGCGGCGTTCTGCTTTTCCAACCGCGTCAATGACATTGAATACTACCACAACTCGTCCTGGCTGGAATATGGCGGCGCGCCGGAGAAGGCGGTCAAAAACGCCTTTGTTTACGCCATCGACGCCTATCTGAAATCCACCAACAAATATACGAAGACCGAATCCAAAATTACGTTCCAGGATGTGGCCGACTGTCTGGTGCTGGTGACGAACTGCTTCTCCACGCAGACCTCGTATGAAAACCAGACGAAAAAGGCCATCACGAACAAATTCGTGCAGGATGCCATGGCGGAATTTTTCCGCGACCGGCTGCATGTCTATTTCATCGAAAACAAGCAGGAGGCCGAACGCATTGCGGATCAGGTGCTGGTCAACAAAAGAAGCCGTGAATCGGCGGAAAAGGCCCGGCTGAACATCAAGAAAAAGCTGACCGGGAGCCTCGATATTGCGAACCGCGTGCAGAAGTTTGTAGACTGCCGCACGAAGGATGTGTCGAAGCGCGAGATTTATATCGTCGAGGGCGATTCCGCTTTGGGCTCGGTCAAGCTTTCGCGCGACGCGGAATTTCAGGGCATCATGCCCGTGCGCGGCAAGATTCTAAACTGCTTGAAGGCCGATTACGACCGGATTTTTAAATCCGATATCATCACGGATCTCATCCGCGTGCTCGGCTGCGGCGTGGAGGTGCAGACGAAAAAGACAAAGGATTTGTCTGCATTTGATCTGGAAAACCTGCGCTGGAACAAGGTCATCATCTGTACTGATGCCGACGTTGACGGCTATCAGATCCGCACGCTGATTCTGACCATGATCTACCGGCTCTGCCCGACGCTCATTCAGGAGGGCTATGTCTATATCGCAGAATCTCCTCTGTATGAGATCACCTGCAAGGACAAGACGTGGTTTGCCTACACGGATGCAGAAAAGGCGGAGATCGTCAAGAAGCTGGAGGGCAAGAAGCTTTCCATCAACCGATCCAAGGGCCTTGGCGAAAACGATCCCGAGATGATGTGGATGACGACCATGAACCCCGCTACGCGCCGGCTCATCAAGGTCATGCCAGAGGATATGGAACGCACGATGCAGATCTTTGATCTGCTGCTGGGCGATAATCTGCAGGGAAGAAAAGAACACATCGCCGAAAACGGCTACAAATACCTCGACCAGCTGGACGTGTCGTGAGGTGCATCCCAAAATACGCACGGTCTCGGTAGGGACGTGGCTCTGCTCCACCTGATGGGCAGGGGCGAATCTACGCAGCACCATGTAGGGGCCGATGCCCACATCGGCCCGCGCAGATTGCATTGTTTTTACGGGAATCTGCGGCGAATCCGCAATATTTTTAGGCCGACAGAGTCATAAAAACGGAAGAATACACCGCTTTGCGGTATTTTTCGGTAGATTTGCAACTTCCCGGCAGGCCGATGTGGGCATCGGCCCCTACAAAGGCCCTTCGGGCCACCTGCCCCCTAGGGGAAGGCTTTGAGGAACGAACGATAAGGAACGATCAACTATGCCAAAGAAAAAACAACCGGAAAGCAAAAAGCATGACGACCCAAATGTAATGGGACTGCGGGCAGAGGTGCTCGAGCAGCCAATCTGTCAGACGCTGGAGTCCAACTACATGCCCTACGCCATGTCGGTCATCGTCTCGCGTGCCATCCCGGAGATCGACGGCTTCAAGCCGTCGCACCGCAAGCTGCTGTATACCATGTACGAAATGGGGCTTCTCACGAAGCCCCGCACCAAATCCGCCAATATTGTCGGCCAGACGATGAAGCTGAACCCGCACGGAGATCAGGCTATCTATGAGACGATGGTTCGTCTGGCCCGCGGCAACGAGACGCTGCTGCACCCATTTATCGACTCCAAGGGTAACTTCGGTAAGGTCTATTCGCGCGATATGGCCTATGCCGCCTCGCGTTACACCGAGGCGAAACTCGAGCCAATCTGCGCCGAACTGTTCCGCGACATTGACGCCGATACTGTTGATTTTGTGGACAACTATGACGGCTCCATGCAGGAGCCTGTTCTGCTGCCGACGACGTTTCCGAACGTGCTGGTTTCGGCCAACATGGGCATCGCCGTCGGCATGGCGTCGAATATCTGTTCGTTCAATCTGGCCGAGGTCTGCCGGACGGCAATCGCGCTCATCAAAAACCCGGACGCAGATCTTCTGGATACGCTCCTGGCCCCGGATTTCCAGACGGGCGGAGAAATTCTCTATGACCCGGCCCAGATGCTGCAGATTTATGAGACGGGCCGCGGCTCGTTCCGCCTGCGGGCGAAATGGCGCTATGTCAAGGAAGGGAACATGATCGAGATCTACGAGATCCCCTACACGACGGCCACGGAGATTATTCTTGATAAGGTTGCAGAACTCATCAAGGCAAATAAAATCCGTGAGATCAGCGACATGCGCGATGAAACGGACCTGAATGGCCTGAAGCTCACCATCGACTTAAAGCGCGGCGCAGACCCGGACAAGTTGATGCAGAAGCTGTTCAAAACGACGACGCTGCAGGATGCGTTCGGCTGCAACTTCAACATTCTCATTGCCGGTATGCCGCGCGTAATGGGCGTGCGCGAAATCTTCTCCGAGTGGACGGCATGGCGCACCGAATGCGTTCGCCGCCGGCTGTATTTCCAGATGAACAAAAAGAAGGACAAGCTGCACCTTCTGAAGGGCCTCGGCAAAATTCTTCTCGATATCGACAAGGCCATCCGCATCATCCGGGAAACGGAACTGGACGCGGAGGTTGTTCCGAACCTCATGATCGGCTTCGGCATCGATCAGGTACAGGCGGAATACGTTGCGGAGATCAAGCTGCGCAACATCAACAAGGAATTCATTCTGAACCGGTTGAAGGAGACGGAGTCTCTTGAAAAGGAGATCGCCGACCTCGAAGCGACGCTTGGCTCTGAGAAGAAGGTTCAGGCGCTCATCTGCAAAGAGTTGGAGCAGGTCGCGCAGAAATATGGCAAAGCGCGCAAGACCACGCTGGTCTATGACCACGAACTCCAGCAGGAGCCGGACGACGAGCCGGAAAACGACTATCCCGTTACTGTCTTCCTCTCCCGCGAGGGCTATTTCAAGAAGATCACAGCACAGTCACTGCGCATGTCCGGCGAACAGAAATTCAAAGAAGGCGACGGTCTGCTCCTGACCCGTCCGGCGCAGAACAGCGAGGAGATGCTGGTCTTTACCGACAAATATCAGGTTTATAAGACGAAGATTTCTGACTTTGCCGACGGAAAAGCGTCCGCGCTTGGAGATTTCCTGCCCGGAAAGCTTGGCTTCGACGAAGGGGAAAGCTTCCTGACGGTTATCTTCCCGGGCAAGTACGAGGGAAATCTGCTCTTTGTCTTTGAAAACGGGAAGGCGGCGAAGGTTACCATGAGCGGCTATGATACCAAGTCCAACCGCAAGCGGCTGACAGGAGCATACTCTGACAAGAGTCCGATCAAGGCCGTGATCGATCTGCCGGAGGAAAAGCAGATCGCTGTCCGCGCAACGGACGGGCGTGTGCTCGTGTTCTCCACGGCGCAGCTTGCCGCCAAGACCACGCGCGCGACACAGGGCGTCGCCGTGATGAGCCTCAAGCGCAAGGCGGTCGTCGAATCGGCTATGGAACTGGAGAAAACGGCGATCACCAATGTGGGCCGCTATTCGGCCCGGACGCTGCCCGCCGCTGGAGCGCTCCTGCGGGAGGAGGACACCGGTGAAACACAGATGAAGCTGGACATTTGATAGAAAAGAAGTACGGGAGGACGACGGTTTGAAACGTGAAACGCTCAAGACCATCTGGCAGATGGGATGGAAGATCACCCTTGGCTGTGCTATTTTTGCGCTTGGCTTCGATCTGTTTCTGGAGCCGAACAGTCTGAACGTCGGCGGCATGAGCGGCTTGGCGATGGTTCTGCGTGAGTTGCTGGGCTTCGGCCAAATCGGCGTGATCACCATGCTCCTGAACGTGCCTCTGTTTATCCTCGGCGCGCGGAAGCTGGGCAGGAAGTTCCTGTTTGGCTCACTGGCCGGCATGCTTTTGAGTTCTGTCTTCATCGATCTGTTTTCCGTTATTCCCGCACCTAAGACGGAGATTCTGCTCGATAGCCTCTACGGCGGTATTCTTGTGGGACTCGGTATCGGCCTTGTGTTTTTGTCCGGCGCAACGACGGGCGGTTCCGATATTGCGGCCAAGCTTCTGCGCCGCCGCTTCCGCTCGGCCAGTCTCGGCAAGGTCATGCTGGCGATCGACCTGTTCATTATCACGCTGACCGGCATCGTGTTCCATGACCTGTCCAAAACGCTCTACAGCGCGCTGCCGCTGGCTGCGTCATCGTTTGTGATGGACCAGCTGCTCTATGGACTGGATCATTCGACCGTTGCGCTTATCATCTCAGAGCAGTATCAGGCTGTTTCCAAGCAGATTGCCGACCGGCTCGACCGCGGCGCGACCGTGCTAGAAGGCAGCGGCAGCTATACCGGCAGCCCGCGGCCTGTGCTGATGTCTGCCGTCCGTCAGAAGGAACTGCCGGAGATCAAGGCCATCGTGCGCGAGATCGACCCCGACGCTTTTGTCATTCTGCTGCCTGCGCATCAGGTTCTGGGCGAGGGCTTCCGCGGCACGGGCGAGGAATTATAACACCAAGGAGGGGCTGCTTTGAAACGCTGGATGATAATAAGCCTGCTTGCTTTGCTGCTGGCAGCCCTGTGCGGGTGCAGCAGGCTGGTTCCGTCCTCCTATACACTTGTGACCCCGCATGACGCGGGTGCAAAGTCCGAACCGCAGAGCGATGTGCTGACAGTACGCGACTATAAAACGCTCAAAAACGCGCTGCGGACGCTTGTGCAGAATGGCGTGGAGCATGGCGTGATCCATACGAATCAGTATGCCGGCGATGTGGAAGAAGATCTTCCTGCCGCCGTCTATGAGATCGCGCGTGAGGATCCGATCGGCGCCTATGCCATCGACTATATCACGCACGACTGCACACTGATTGTCGCCTATTACGAGATCAAAATCGACATCACGTTCCGCGATGTGCGTACGCCGCTTGATGAAATCGAGTATGTAGGCAGTGAGACGGAGGCGAACCGTCTGCTCTGCCGGGCACTGGAAAATTACGACGATCATCTGACGCTCTATGCAACTTATCCGGGCAAGCCTGATTATGAGGCGCTCGTGCAGGACTACTGCGACGCGCATCTGAAGGAGCACGCCGCGCAGCCTGAACTGACCGTCACATCCTATCCTGCAGATGCGCGCAACCGTATTGTGGAACTGGTTTTCGATTATCCGGCCTCCAGATTGGAACTGCGGAGCATGCAGCAGGACGTGACCGAAAGCCTGCGTGCGGCGGAAATTTATGTTCGCTACTGCACGAGCGAGACGGAAAAGGCTGCGTTGCTGTTCACCTATTTGGCCGAACGATTCCCCTATCAGGAGGGGAGCAGCCGCACTCCGGTCTATTCTGCACTCTGTCAGGGCATTGCTGACAGCAAGAGTATGGCGCAAAGCTGGCAGCTGCTGTGCGACGAGGCGGGACTTACCTGCCAGACCGTCAGCGGCATGCGCGGCAGCGAAAGCTATTACTGGAACATTATGAAGCTTGACGGCGGCTACTGCCACGTCGATATTCTGCGCGATCTGCTTGGCGGCGGAACACTCCGGCTGCGCTATGACGAGGATATGACGGGTGAATATTACTGGGATCAGCCCCAGATGCCCGCCTGCCCGGCTCCCGTTCCGGAGGAGGAGCCGCCCATTGAGGAGGAACCGGAGCCGCCTGCTGAGGAAGATCCCGGCGAAACCGTTCCCTCTGAAGAGGAACCCGCGCCGCCGGAAGAGATGCAGCCACCCATTTCCGATGAACAGACCTGACAAAAAGGCCCGGACGCTTCGACGTCCGGGCCTTTCTGCGTATCAGAAGAATCTGAATTTCATAAGGCGGCACGATTTGCACACTGTCTCGGTAGGAGCAGACTCTCAATCTCTCCCACAAACAGCCCGCAAAAATTGCATCAAAACGGACAGACGACAATGCTGGCCGCTTGCAAAAAGACTGCATTTTTATGAAAATTCGCAGGAATTCGACCAATTTCGTGGGGGGGTAGTGGCGTCCGTTCCCGCACCGTATCGGTGCTGGGAGCCGGAACGAACATTACCGCTTTGCCGTCAGATGCAAGGTTCGGTCGGCAAGGCCGCAGAACAGCAAGCCGCAGGCAAGAGCCTCGTCTTCCGCGCTGCCGAGTTCGGGGACAAACTCGAACATTGCGCCGCAGGCATCAGCCAGAGACGCGGTTCTGTGCCCCGTCAACGTCCGCACGTCGTAGACCGGGCGCTTCGCGCAGATGGCTTCGCTTCCGGCTGCAGCCAAAAACGCCAGATCGTCCGCGCGGAACAGAACCAGCGGGGCCTGTTCGTCAAGATAGGCGTCAATGGCGGGCAGAAGTTGTGCAAGCTTCGGTGCATCCTGCGTCATGCGTTCCGTCACGCCTGATTCGCGGGCGTATTTTGTCAGTCCCTTTTCCGGTTTCACATATGCGCTCAGTACGGATTCCGGCGCAAAGCGGCGGAATTTCAGAACCGCGGCCTGCGCGATCTCATCACGCGAGGGGCTTTTTCCCGTCGTCTTGAATGCGAGAACATAAAATGTTTCCAGCGACTCCGGTGCGGTCTTCCGCGTGAGCGGCGTTGCATCCGGCGGCGTGTATTCCGGTCTTGAGGCCGGGGCGGATACATCCGCAGGCTCTGGCTGAATATGACGAATTTGCTTTTTCACACCTTCAAACCACTTCTGCGCCCGCAGCGCAGCCTCAAGCGCCGTCTGTTGCCGTGCCGTCTGCTTCAGAACGGCGGCGCTCAAATCCTCCAGCAGATCGCCGGAGGCGCGGCGGCCGGGAATCCTCCCGCGTCTGCCGAAACCCGGCAGAAGAAATTCATCGGAATAATCAACAAAGCGTACCTTTTCCCGCAGCAGTGCTGCCGTCTGCGGCTCCTGCTGCGCGCCGTTCCAGCGGGCGCAGAAGGCCTTGCAGAGCCGGATGTCGCGTTCGAGCATCCATGCAGGCCCCCGGCAGGAAAGTCCTTCAATGCGCGTATACGCTTCCGCAAGTGTTTTATAAAGCGCTTCCGCCTCCGGCTGGGGCGGCGCGGGCGGTTCCGGCTGCACAGGCGGGGCGGTCAGAATATCCGGCAGCTGCTCCGGGGAAGAAAGATCCGGCTTGACAGGCGCAGGCGCAGCGGGTGGTTCCTGCGGCTGCTTTTCTATTTTTTTCGGCAGCGCGCTTACAACGACAACTGCAAGCCCGCCAGCAGCCAGAATCCCGGCTGCGACCAGGCTATACTGTGCGGCGGCAAAGCCCAACAGGATCAGCAGAAACCCAATGATAATGCCCTTGACGGAACGCACGGCGTTTCCTCCTTTACGATTACGCGGAATGCTGCGGGAATTTTTCCAGACAGTAAAGCTGCTCCTCGTCCAGCTGATCGCCGCCGGGAGCGAAGGTGTAGCCCAGCCCTTGATAAAAATGCAGTGCGTTGATGGAGGCTGGGATCACAACGCGCGGCGCGCTAAAAAACATCGGGTCGTGCTCGATCGTCTCAATGAGCGCGCGGCCCACGCCGCGCCGCTGCTTCTCCGGCAGAACGAAAACAGAGTAAAAGCAGCCCTCAGCCGGGTTTTTGTGATACGGGCCAAAGGCAGCGCAGCCGATCACGGTTCCGTCGTCCTCGCAGGCAACGTAGAAGTGCATCTGCTCGCCGCGTGTTAAGAAGTATGCGCGATCCTGCTTGGCGACCATTTCCTCAACAAAGGCTGCGTCATAGACGGCACCGGAGGTGATGCGTGTGGCCAGGGCTGACACACGGACGACTGCGTCTGCGTCGGCAGGGGCAAAACGACGGATATACATACTATAATTCCTCCTTGTGTGTATGTGTATAGCAGCTGATTTCATGCAAAAATGCCGCGCCGTAACGCTCGGCCTTGACATGGCCGACACCGGATACGTCCATCAATTCCTCCATGGAACATGGCTGCTTTGCAGCCATATCCAGAAGCGTGGCATTTGAAAAGACAATGTAGGCCGGGACGCACTGCTCCTGCGCGATGCGGAAACGCAGCGCTTTTAGCGCAGCCAGAAGCGGTTCGTCTGCCCGTGGTGCAGCTGCCTTTTTCTGTGGCCGTGCTTCCATGTGCGATGCGCGCCGGACGCGCGTGAGCACCTGTTCTCCGGAAAACAGTACGCTTGCCGCTTTCGGCGTCGTATCGATCCCACCGTGGACAGGGTCTGCTTTCAGATATCCCGCATGCTCCAGAAGTTCGATCCATTCTCGAATCTGCGTGCTCGGCAATGTGGACATCAGTCCATAGGTCGGCAGCGTATCAAGTCCCAACTCCCGCACGCGCGCTGCACGGCCCCCGTGCAGCGTCTGGCTCAAAATGGTGCTTCCCACACAGTAGCCGAGCCGGTTCCGCGCGCGTACAACGCAGGACAGAATCATCTGTGCCTCGCGCGTGAGGTCCTGCGTCTCATAGTCCGCCTGACAGTTCCCGCAGTTGCTGCAGGTTTTTTCATGCGGCTGACCGAAATAGTCGAGCAGATATCCGCGCAGGCAGTCCTGCGTTTTGCAGTAGCCTGTCATGGACTCCAGCCGCGCCAGATCCTGCGTCTGCACTGCTTGACGCGCTTCTTCGGTCAGTTCCTCGTTCTCTGCGGATGAATTGAAAATCAAAAATTTTGCCGTCGTGACATCGCCGGGGGAATACAGCAGAATGCAGTCGGCAGGCGAGCCGTCGCGTCCTGCGCGGCCGGCCTCCTGATAATATGCCTCCAGACTTTTCGGCATATTGTAATGGATAACATAGGAGACGTTCGACTTGTCGATGCCCATGCCGAACGCATTGGTTGCGGCCATGATGGGACTGCGGTCACAGATGAACGCCTCCTGATTTTCACGACGCTCATCGGCATCCAGCCCTGCATGATAGCGCGTGGCGGCAAAGCCTGCCTCCTGCAGCAGTCCGCAGACCTGCTCGACCGTCTTGCGCGTGGCGCAATAGACGATGCCGCTCTTATCCCGGCGTTCAGCAAGCAGCTGCAGAAGCACAGCGCGTTTATCCTTCGGGCGCAGTACCTCGAAGCGGAGATTGGGCCGGTCAAAGCCGGTCACGACTGTTTCCGGCTCGTGCAGCTGCAAGATACGGATAATATCGGCGCGCACCTGCGCGGTGGCCGTTGCAGTAAAGGCCGCGACTGCCGGGCGATGCGGAAGCCGCTGCAGAAATTCCACGATTTTTAAATAGCTGGGCCGGAAATCCTGTCCCCACTGCGAGATGCAGTGCGCCTCATCAACGGCGACAAGCGGAATTTCGAGCTCCTGCGCAAGCGCGCAGAAGCCGTCGGTCAGCAGCCGTTCGGGCGCAACATAGAGCAGCTTATATGCACCATAGTGCGCGTCGCGGTACGTCTCGCGCAGTTCATCCAGACTCATGGAACTGTTGATGCACCCGGCAGGGATCCCCGCGTTCCGCAGCGCCATGACCTGATCCTTCATCAGCGAGATCAGCGGCGAGACGACAAGCGTTATCCCCGGCAGCAGCAGCGCGGGCAGTTCATAGCAGAGGCTTTTTCCGCCGCCCGTCGGCATAATGCCAAGCGCGTCGCGTCCGGAAAGAACGGCGTCGATCAGCGTCTGCTGGCCCGCACGGAATTCGGAAAATCCGAAATACTGCCGCAGCGCTGCAAGCTTGTCCATACCTCCGCCTCTCCTTCGTCTTTTTTCTACATTATATCAGTCCCGGCGGCCATTGACAAGAGCGGAAGCGTTCCCACCCGGCTGCCCATTGAAGCTATTGTCAAGGGCAACGTAGGTACATCGGCCCGCTAAGTTACGAATTTGCGGCATGTTTTGTGCCATTTTATTTTGACATACTGAAACAGGAGCATTCCGCATCGGCGAAATGCTCCTGTTTGGCAAACAAAAAATAAGTTATATTTTTGCGGAACTTGCCGCGTTTTCGGGATTGGGGAACACAGCAGTTGTGATGCCCCGTATGCCGGATTGCAATTTTATGCGGAATATGCTAAGATGAGGCGAAAAATAACGGGATGGATGTGTCCCGGCCGAAAGGAGAAACGCATGCGAATCATCGGGATCGTGCCGGGCGCGAAGCTGTTCGGCTCGGAGGATCTGTACGCGGATCAGTATTTATTTGTGAACGGCTATCCAAAGCGCATTCTTGCAAACGGCGCAACGCCTATCGGCATTCTCAGCAGCGACGGCTATGCTGCGCAGGATAGTCTGGCGCTCTGTGACGCATTTGTGTTTTGCGGCGGGGCACGATTTTATCCGTACCATTTTCAGATTATGGAGTACGCTGCCAAATCCGGCAAGCCTGTGCTTGGCATCTGCCTTGGGATGCAGATGATGAACACTTATTTTCTCGTCGCCGAGGAGGCGGAGCGGCGCGGCTGGGACCGGCCGCTGCTCGCGCTGTTCGAGCAGATGAAAAAGGAACGCTATATGTTCACAGAACCTGTGGACGGACACTGGGACGGCCATATCACGCGGGACAATGTCGAACGCTTCAAGCATCCCATCCATGTGACACCCGGCAGCCGTCTGGAACGCCTGACGGGAAAGCAGACGATCATGGGCGCGTCGATGCACAATTACCGCATCACGCACCCGGCGCAGTCGCTGTGCGTTGCGGGCCGAACGGACGACGGTACGATCGAAGCGCTGGAATATGGTGAGCAGATGCTGGGCGTCCAGTTCCACCCAGAGGCTGACGACCAGAACGATGATTTGTTCCGCGTCGTCCTGTAGGACGGATGTCTGAATATGCCAAGGGCCGGAACCGTCAGGTTCCGGCCCTCAGCGTGTCAAAAAAGTCCGATCACGATCGATATCGTT
>OICN01000521.1_pt1 | contig 13041 bp, 8 predicted proteins | sample 1581301 | NCBI WGS metagenome assembly OICN01 (sample SAMEA3882557, study PRJEB24775) | human gut metagenome | biome: human-associated habitat; feature: intestine environment; material: feces | place: Netherlands | collected 2009/2010
GGATCGTTTGGAGAAGTGAGGGAAAAGTTTATGGAAGCAAAAAAAGAGAAAAAGTATATGTCGGATATCCATCTCGAGGATTATACCGAACAGTACGAAACGGGATTTGCCACAGTGGACACGATGATATTTGAAGGGGGAAGAAGAGAGGAGCTGCTGAACGGCGGCTGGCATTATGCAGTCGATCAGTACGATACCTGTCTGCGCCAGAAATGGTACAAAGAGAGATACCGCGACGAAAAAGGCTTCACTGTGCCAATCGACTATTCCTTTGACGAGTGGCCGGTGATGCAGCTTCCGTGCAGCTGGAATACCATCGATCCGATGTATCTCCTGTATGAGGGAAGCATGGTCTTTACGAGAAAATTTTCCTATATCGCAGAAAGAGAGGAAACAGTCTTTCTGAAGGTGGGCGCAGCCAATTATCTGTGCCGCGTTTTCTTAAACGGAAAATACGTCGGTATGCATCGCGGCGGATCGACACCGGCGTTCTGGAATATCACAGAATACCTGAAAGCGGAGAACCGCATCGTGCTTGCTGTTGACGGAACGAGACGGCCGGAGCAGGTGCCGACCGAGAATACCGACTGGTTCAACTACTGCGGCGTATACTGCGATATCGCACTGATCCGTGTTCCGAAATGCCATATCAAAACTTTTAAAATTGCGCTTGTGCCGGACGGAACATTTGGACATGTTATGGCGAAAGTGACACTGTCGGAAAAAATCACAGCCAAGGCAGAGCTTGTCATCGAGGAGCTTGGCGTGAGCCGGAAAATCCAGCTGGAAAACGGAGCCGGAGAAGTTGTTTTTGATGCAAAACCGGAGCTTTGGACACCGGAAAAACCGAAGCTGTATGATGTAAAAGTAACCTGTGGAACCGATACCGTCAGCGATCGGGTCGGCTTTCGTGAAATTCGCGTGAACGGCAGAGACATTCTGCTGAACGGAGAGCCCGTTTTCCTGCGTGGTATCAGTTGCCACGAAGACAGCGTGGAAAACGGAAAAGGCCTGACAAGAGAGGAACGGATCGAAAATATCCGCATTGCGAAAGAACTGGGATGCAACTTCATGCGCCTTGCACATTACCCGCATAACGAAGAAATGGCAAAACTCGCCGACGAGCTTGGGCTTCTTTTGTGGGAGGAAATTCCGGTTTACTGGGCAATTCGTTTTGAACGTGAAAAAACATATGAGGATGCCCAGAATCAGCTCCGCGAACTCATCAACCGTGACTGGAACCGCGCGAGCGTGATCATCTGGTCTGTCGGAAATGAGAATGCCGATACGGATGAACGGCTGAAATTCATGAGCGCACTGGCAGAATGCGCGCATCGGGAAGATGAGACGCGAATGGTGTCTGCGGCCTGCCTGGTTAATGCTGCGAAAAATAAGATTGAGGACCGTCTGATGGAATACCTTGACATCATCGGCATCAACGAGTACTGCGGCTGGTACACCCCGGATTTTGCGATGCTGCCGGCACTGATGGAAAACAGCCAGCCGGACAAGACGGTTATCGTAACGGAGTTCGGCGCAGACGCGCTGCCGCATCACCATGGAACCATCTCGGACAAAGGAACCGAGGAGTGCCAGGCGGATGTGTACGAAAAACAGATTGCAACGCTGCGGAACATTGACTACATCAAGGGCATGACCCCCTGGATTCTCTACGACTTCCGCTGCCCGCGCAGAACAAGCCTGATCCAGAAATATTATAACCGAAAGGGGCTGCTCTCTGAGGACAAAAAGTACCGCAAACCGGCATTTTATGTGCTGCAGAAATTTTATGAAGAGCTGAAAAGAAAAGAACAGTAGGGGCAAGAGCTTTTCAAAAAGATCAGCCGACTTGCACGGTTGACGATATCAAACGGAACAGAGAAAAAAAGACAAGAACAGACAAAAACAGATGGTATGAAATCAGCTTTGAAGTCCGATTTCATACCATCTGTTTTTTTTCACTGCAACAATCCGCCGTAGGCGGAGAATCCGGCAAGTGCTGTGTTATGCTTTTTTCTGTGCAGCCATCCACTCCAGAATCGGAGTCTCTTTTCCGTCCGTCATAACCGGTTTGCCGTCATAATCGAGGACACACTCATCGTTCAGCATCGGGATCCAGGACCAGTGGCCGATGTATTCGAATGGGGTGCCATCCGCGTTTTTCTGTGTTCCAGTGTGATCGAGTACCTTGTCCCAGTAGGTGAAGTGTGCATTCGGATTGACCTTTGCCAGACGTTCATAGGTTGGAACGACAAAATCATCCGGAACGACAACGGGGTCGGTTTTTGCGTGTGTAAACCAGATCGGCAGATCTTTGAGCTTCAGAATATCTTCATCGGAGATAAATGCATCCGCCAGAGCCTCGCAGACCGGATATGCGGCAGCGTAGCGGGACGGGTTGAAAATGATCTGTTTCATGGTCATAAAGCCACCGTTGGAGCAGCCGCCGATGTAGATGCGGGAGCGGTCAATCTGCGGATGGGCATCCACGAAAGCACCGATCAGGGCATCGAGAACTTCGGTATATTTGGAAGAACCGTCTTTGGTATATTCGCCGGTTCCGTCATCCATCCACATGGTTGGAGCCTGTGGAGCGAGCAGGTAGGTCTTGCCGCCGAAAATTTTCTGAACCTTTGGGGAAATCAGGTTTACAACTTTATTTCCGATTGCTGCAATCGGCGGTTCCTGTCCGCCCTCACCTGCGCCGTGCAGCCAGATGATCAGCGGGATTTTCTCATCCGCATCCATTTCCGGCTCGTAGTAAACGTAAGAGAGCGGAATCTGCGGATCCTCGTAGCGGTCTTCTTTGAGCAATTCACCGTAGATGACGCGGTTTCCGCCGTCTACGTCGAACGTCTGCGGAGAAATGGCATCATCGTCTGTTGCAATTTCAGAGACTTGTGTTACATCGTAAGCAACATTGACAAATACATTAAAATTACCGTTGAATTTGATGATGGAGCCGATTCCTTCCATGATGAAACACGGCAGCTCCAGCGTCAGACAGGTACCGTCCTCGCACGGTGCACCGGTTTTGTCAGAAACGTAAACGTTCGAAACGCGGCGTGTGCCGTCCATGGAATCATCCGGTTTGTCACCCATGAAATTCGGCCAGACAAAGTTCTCACCCTCGGTGGATGTACGGGTAACGTGTACCGTAAACTGCTCCGGAGATGGGGCCGCACCCTTCATGCTTTTGCCATAATCCAGAATTATTTTCGAAATATGCGGACCGAAATCAAAAACTTCGGTAATGGTATAATAAGTTCCGTTCATTTGTAAAAACCCTCCTTTTGTACGGAATGTACGCTCAGAGTCTTTCTGCATTTGCTTTTGCGACTGACAAAAATCATCTCACAAAATCAGGTACAGAAAAAGCTTGAGAGTACAATTGTTTGCATGGGCAGAAAAGACGGTATTTGGAATAGTAGAATTTTTTTCTGCCCGACAATACCAGTTTACTACAGACATTCCGAAAGAAAAAGTACAAATCAGAGATAAAGTTGCACAGAGATGCTTTTTCTGTGTTTTTGTTTTCGGAACGGAAAAAGTCTGATCGAAACAGAAACAGCAGAAAAGTGTCAAAAAACAGCAGAATCGTTGTTTTTCGTATTGGAGCCGTATGGAATAATAAAATCATACAAGGAAAAAGGGAGGTTTTACGAGATGATTACAAGACTTGAGGAGATTCCGGTAACGAAAGAAAGCTATCCGTTTGCCAGTGCGGAGCGTTACCTGAAGCTGTCGGAGCGCGGCTATGTGGAGAAGGAATATTATATGTGTGGAACGGCCAACGTCTATGAGACTGCAGACGAGCGCGGCGGCGTCCGTGTGCGCACTGCGGATGCGCCGTATACAAATCGCATCATTGTCCGCGCACCGCAGGACACTGCAAAATGCAGCGGAAACGTTGTAGTGGAGATCATCAACCCAACGAGTTTTATGGAGATTGACCGCATGTGGATTCTCGGCTGGAAGAAATTTGTGCGGGACGGAGATATCTATGTGGGAATCACAAGCAAACCGAATACGATCGCAAAAATGGTGGAGTTTGATGAAAAGCGTTACGGCTGTCTTTCCTGGGCCAACCCGACACCGGAGGTACCGTTCTCGGAGCGACTGCAGGCCACAGGCGGACTCGGCGATCTGAATCATGATTACGAAACGGGTCTTTTCTGGGATATGCTGACAGACCTGGCGTGGCTGCTGCGCGGCGATGAGGAGCAGAATCCGATTCGGGAATATAAGAGAGAATACGTCTATTTGACGGGCTGGTCACAGTCGGGTTCGTATCTGTTCCGCTATCTGAACAGCTTTGCGTATCGTCCGGAGGTGGCACGCGGTGCGTGCGTATTTGATGGCTACCTTTCCGGTGGAGGAGTCCATTCCCTTGGTATTCCGGTCAACCAGTATGAATGCAGGGATCCCTACCATTACCGTCTGACACGTGTGGAAAAGGCGCGCGAGCCGTTTATCGCTGTGCAGACGGAGAGTGAAAACGGAAGAATGGAAGCATGGCGCATTGCCCAGCAGGACAGCGATGATCCGGAGTTCCTGTTCCGCCAGTATGATGTGACGGGTGCAAGCCATGACACTTCCTATAGCTATGTGGACTACTATCAGAACGATCCGGATCTGGTGCGGATCAACCATCTGCCATTCTATATGGGAAAAAATGAGGAAGGAAACGACTATCCATCCCAGATTCTTTTTGCGGCAGCATTTCGGAATCTCTTTACCTGGGTACGGACAGGCGCAGCTCCGGTGCACTGTGACCGGATTGCGATTGACAGCGACGGAGAAAACAAAAAGGATGCGTTTGGAAATACGATCGGTGGACTGCGTACCTGCCTCCTTGACTATCCAACCGGAAGATACAGCAATACCAGCGACATTGAAAAAAGGACAGAATTTCCTGGATCCGGAATCGGAAAAAGAAGGATTGTTCGGTTATCAGCAGGCGTTTTCGAAAGAAATGATAAAAGAGCTGTACGGAACATTGGCACATTACCGGGAAATGGCGGAGAAAAACACGAAAGAGCAGGTAACGAAAGGCTTTGTCTGCCGCGAGGATGCGGCGGAGCTGGTTGAGATTGCCGTGCAGCTTGCAAAGAAACGCGGACTGGAATAAAAAACAATAAACAATAAACAGTTACAGTAAAATCAGATTCGAGGAGCGTGCCCGAAAAAAACCGGGCGCGCTCTGCGCAGATAAAGGAGAAAATAAAATGGGGATGAAAGCAGAACAGTGGCGACAAATTATTTTATCGTTTCAAAGTGAGAAAACATACAACAATCCATTCCTCGATGTTTCCATCTGGAGTGTTTTTACGGGACCGTCGGGAAGAAGGATCAGAAGAGAAGCATACTGGGACGGCGGAAATACCTATCGGATTGCCTTTGCGCCGACCGAAACCGGAATGTGGAGTTATAGGTTGGAAGCACCGGAGGAGACGGGACTTTCCGGAGTGCAGGGAACGATCGAATGTATTCCATACGAAGGAAATCTTGCTATCTATCAGCACGGATTTCTGAAAGTGCATCCATCAGGAAGATATCTGACGTATGCAGACGGAACACCGTTTTTCTGGCTCGGCGATACGCACTGGGAATTTGCCTTTGGTGAGCGGTGGGACGAGTCGAACCATCCACAGATGACGAGCATGTTCCGCGGCATGGCGGACCGCAGGAAGGAACAGGGTTATAACGTTTATCAGACAAACCTTCGAAGCGACAGCTGGAAGGAGCACAAGAGCCGTTACTGGAAAACGGATGCCGCAGATGATGTGCCGGATGTGGCATTTTACCAGAACGAACTCGACCGCCGCATGCAGTATCTCGCTGACCTCGGCTTTATCAACGCGCTCGGTTTTGCCTGGTCCGGCTCGATCGAGCAGGGCGTGGAGCACCAGAAACATCTGGCGCGCTATATCATTGCCCGCTATGGCGCCCTTCCGGTTGTGTGGACGCTGGCAGGCGAAGTGGCAGGCTATTTCCCGGGAAAGCCGCGGGAAATAGCCATCAAAGGCTGGCGTGAGGTCGCAAAGTATGTGGAAGAAATGGACGGCTATGGAACACTGCAGACCGCACATTATACGAATGAGCGTCCGTTTGCAGATTACTATTATGACGAATCGTGGTTTGATTTTGTGCTGAATCAGGCCGGACACGGCGATTTCCCGATCAATCCGTCCTGGTACCGTGCCTATCGGAAGGAACACGGAACAAAACCATTCATCGAAGGCGAGTCCCTGTATGAATACTGTTCCACACTGGAAGAAAACGGAACCCGGCTCTGCACCGATGCAATGCTGCGCCGCGTGGCATATATGGCAGTCCAGACCGGCGGCTATACGTACGGTGCGCAGGGAATCTGGGATAATATCTGGGAGGTAAGTGACATCAATCCGGATTTTAATGCATTCAACAAATTTGGCATCACCTGGGCGAAAGCCATTGACGGCCCCGGAGGCGCACAGATGGAATATCTGAAACGTTTCTATGAAGAACATCATTTTGAGGAGATGGTGCCTTACGATCTGGCAGAAGCAGAGGAGAGTATCAGCCCGTTTGCCAATAAGCTTGCGGCTGCCACGATCAGCCGGGATAAAACGAGAGCACTGATTTATTACGGAGAGATGGATGGCATGAGTACACCGCTCGCGGGCCTTTGCGACGGAATCTATGCAATTTCCTGGTTTGATCCGAGAACGGGACAGACAGAAAAAGCAGAAATCCAGGTGGAAGTGCGTGGAAAGTTGTGCATTATGCCAAAGAAACCGGCGGCGGGAGATTGGGTGCTGATAGCAGAATGCATAGAAAAGACTGAAAAGTGATCATAAACTATACAAAATGCGGAAAGAAACCGCAGAAAAGTGCAAATTCATCGCAGGATTGTTCTTTTTTGGAGGTAAGAAAGCAGATATAATAAGATCATCAAATGAGTCACGGCCGAAACTCAGAAACGAAATAAAGCAGCAAGACAAAAAGATAAAAAGCGAGGACGAAAGAATGAAAAAGAAAGTAGCAGCGATTTTCATGGCATCCATTATGGCATGCTCCATGGCTGCATGCGGAAGCAGCGGCGGAAGTTCAGATTCCGGAAAGACAGATTCTAAGGATAAGAGTACCGCATCCAGTACAGCAGAGAACGGAAGCGGAGAAGTGGAAAAAATCATCGTAAGCTTCCCGACCTGGACGGGTGCTCCGGCAGATACGGAGAAAGTACAGGAAGCCATCAATGATATCACAAGAGATAAGATTGGTGTTGAAATTGAGCTTTCCATTACCGATTTTGGGTCCTTTAATCAGAATACGACGCTGGCTCTTTCCGCAAATGAGGAAATTGATGTACTTGCATGTGTAGGTTTCCCATATGCAACCGGAATTCAGCAGGGATACCTCTCCGACCTGGAAGAAAATGATCTGATTCAGACTTACGGACAGGGAATTATTGATGCGGTTGGACAGGAAAATGTAGATGCCTGCCGTGTAAACGGAGTTTTATATGGACTTCCAAGTAACCGAGACATTGCACAGGGACGTGGATGCGCAGCGATCGCAACCGAGTATCTCGATGGTATTGGCTACGAAGCAAACACAGACGATGAGATCGTAAAAATCAGTCTGGATGAATTAAATGACATTTATGCACAGCTGCATGAGAAGTATCCGGACAAAGAGGTTTATCGTCCGACAACAGGTTCTATGTCGCAGTTCTCTAACGTAGACTCCCTTGGAGGAAATGTGTTCGGTGTGCTGCTTGACTATGGCCAGAACCTTGATGTTGTAAATCTCTTTGAGAGCGATTTCTACAAGGATTATTGTGCAAGACTGTATGACTACAATCAGAAAGGCTATATCAGTGCCGATGCATCGACCGATACAACAGCAGTCGGAGAGCTTGTAAAAGCCGGAACTCTGATGAGCTATACCACAGGCGGAAAGCCTGGCATCAAAGCGCAGGAGACTACACTGACCGGTCGCGATATGACCATCTTCCAGACGCTGGATGACTATATCAGTTCCACATCTGTGGCTAGTATGCCTTGGACCATTCCGATCTCTGCACAGCATAAAGAAGCAGCCATGAAATTCCTGAATGAGTGCTACACAAATGCCGATATCGCAAACCTTCTGGCATGGGGCATCGAGGGAACACATTATAAAATTGGCGATGACGGACTTGCTACTTATGCAGACGGTGTAGATGCATCCAACTCCGGATGGAATCATTCTATGGGATGGATGATGCCGAACCAGTTCCTGACCCATGTATGGGAAGGAAATGATCCGGATCTGTGGACAGAGATGAAAGAGTTTAACACCAATGCAAAGGTTTCCAAAGCAAGCGGTTTCTCCTTTGACAGCACAAATGTGGCAAACGAGCTCACAGCAGTACAGAACGTATACAACGAGTATCAGACCAGCGTAGAGTACGGCTTTGTAGACCCGGAGACCGGAATTGCCGAAATGAATGATAAGATGATGACTGCAGGCCTCCAGAAGATTATCGACGAGAAAAAGGCACAGCTTGCAGCGTGGCAGGAAGCAAACAAATAAAGTTTAAGAATTTAGATCAAAAAATGACTGCGCCGTCCCAAAAACAGGACGGCGCAGGTTGTAAGAAGAGAAAAATCTGTCAAAACCGGAACGCTTTGGGACCGGCTGCGGATAAGAAAAAAGGAGAAGGAAAAACATGGCAAGAGTGAAAAGTCAGAAGAGCCAGAAAAGACGAAAAACATTTGTACGTTTTCTGCCGATCTATATTCTGATGCTGCCGGGTCTCATTTATCTGTTTATCAACAATTACATGCCTCTGCCGGGTCTTGTGATTGCATTCAAACAGTACAATGCCGGAAAAGGCATCTACGGAAGTCCATGGGTAGGACTGAAAAACTTTGAATATCTGTTTACGACAAGCGATGCCTTTGTTATTACACGAAATACCATTCTCTACAATGTGGCATTTATCGTAATCAACACAACACTGGCAATCGCAGTAGCTATTATCTTAAGTGAGCTGGAAGGAAAACGGAAAAAAGTTTACCAGAGCGCCATCCTTCTTCCGAACCTCCTCTCCACCGTTATCATCGGATATCTTGTTTTTGCATTCTTCAGTGTAGAAAACGGATTCATTAACAACACGATTTTAAAGGCGCTGGGAAAAGATCCGGTTTCCTGGTATTCGGAACCGAAATACTGGCCGTTTATCCTGGTTTTTGTCAGTGCATGGAAGTCGGTTGGCTACAACTGTATTGTGTATCTGGCAACACTGATGGGATTTGATAAATCCTTCTATGAGTCAGCCAAGATCGATGGTGCAACGAGATGGCAGCAGATCAAATATATTACCTTGCCGCTTTTGCGTCCGACCATTATCATGCTGACCATGATGGCAATCGGAAGAATTTTCTACTCTGACTTCGGTCTCTTTTATCAGGTGCCGATGAACCAGGGAGCTTTGTATTCCACAACAAACACAATTGATACCTACGTATACCGCGGACTGCTTCAGATGGGCAATGTTTCGATGTCTGCCGCAGCAGGGGTTTACCAGTCGATCGTAGGATTTATTCTGGTGCTTGGCGCCAACCTGCTGGTACGTAAAATTGACCGCGACAGCGCGCTGATCTAGGAGGAACGGTATGAAAACAAGAGAAGATAAAATTTATAGCTTTTTCGGCCATCTGATCATGACAATCCTGACACTGCTAGCGATCATTCCGATTCTGTTGATGTTCATTTCCTCATTGACTGACAATGCAACTCTGTTACAGAATGGATACTCTTTTCTGCCGGAAAAGTGGAGTACCTATGCTTATGAGTGGGTATTCACATCCAGCAGTTCCATGGTAATCAAAGCCTACGGAATGTCCTTTATCCTGACCGCAACCGGCGTTGTCTGCAGCCTTGCCCTGACAACCTGTCTGGCCTATGGTCTTTCGAAAAAAGGTCTGCCGGGACGCAATGTCCTGACCTTTCTGGTGTTCTTTACCATGCTGTTCAACGGAGGCCTTGTACCGACTTATATCAATTACACGACCGTATTCCATGTGAAAGATACGTTCTTCGGGCTGCTGGTTCCGTCTCTGATGATGAGCGCATTCAACGTTCTCCTGATGAAGAGCTACTTTGTCACCGGTGTGCCGGATGAAATTCTTGAGGCTGCCTATATTGACGGTGCAAACGAATTCCAGACTATGTGGAAGATCGCCATTCCGCTGTCCAAACCGATTATTACCACCGTTGCCATGTTCTCCGGTATCGCTTACTGGAATGACTGGAACAATGGTTATATCTATCTGACAAAGAGAACGGATCTCTACAGTATCCAGAACCTGCTGAACCAGATGATCACCGATATTCAGTATCTGTCAAGCGGAAAAGTAATCGGAAATATCGGCGCGGAGGTGGCAAAGCTGCCGACAACCTCGATCCGTATGGCAATCGCATTTATCGCCATGCTGCCGCTGTTTATCATCTATCCGTTCCTTCAGAAATACTTCGCAGAAGGTATCACACTTGGTGCGGTAAAGGGATGATTTTCCATGCAGGAATAAAAAAGAGAAACATTTCGGTGTTTCCGACATAAATCAGAAAAACAGTACAGACTCATGGAAACATGGGGTGTACTGTTTTTCTGCTGTATTATATTCAGAAAAAAAGATCAGTTCGTAAAATCAAACACGGAAAAATTTCGAGTGTACCGGAACAGAAAAAGGAGGAAACTTCATGCGTATTTCAAAACAGACGAAAAAAACAACACTGGCGCAGCAGGGGCGTTATCTTTTGATCTGCCTGCTGAGTATGCTGCTGCTTTTTCTGGCTGGGAGCGTGCTTATTCTGAACCGGACGCAACGGCAAGTATATGAGCAGCTGGAAGAGATTTCAAAGCTGTATACGGATGAGCTGGATAACCGTTTTTTTCGAATCAGCCGAAACCTGTTCTCGACTGTAATGGACAGCTCCAACCCGGATTCTGCTTTCTGGAAATATATGGATCTGATGGAGAAGGATCAGTATGAGGAATATGTCATTACGCAGTTGCGAAGGAATTATGTATCTGCAGCGTGGGATTTTGGAACGGATTACAATGTTTTTCTCTATACGCAGAAGGATGACAGCTTATATCAGCTGAGCATTTCCTCCGACGGGCTTTACGCCGTTGATCCCTATTTGCAGGAAGCGCTGAAGCGCAGGATCAAAAGCCTGGCGCAGCAGGCGTATGCAGTCAAGAAAAAATGGACCGTGATGCACCAGGGAGGTGAGGTTTATATGCTTAAGGTAGCGCAGAGTCAGGGTGTCGGACTCGGCTGCTACGTCAATCTGAAAACGATTCTGGAACCGTTCTCCGAACTGTCTCTCGGAAAGAGCGGCTATGTCAGTCTCGTTGACCAGAACGGAAAAAGCATCGGAACACTGACGGAAAAAGGAATTGTAACGGACGATTCGAAAATTGATACTGACAATTACACCTTCCGGCAGGAGCTTTCACAGGCGCCGTTTGAAATCCGGATTAAGATTTCCTGGACGGGAGTCTTAAATCTGATGACGGGAAGTGTGTTTGCCCTTCTCGGCGTTGCTTTTCTGATGGTCATTGCGGGTTCCTTGCTTTTGTTCCATCTGGAAAGCAAAATTCTAAGGCCGGTCGGTATGTTTACGGAAAATCTTCAGAAATATGACAATGGGGACCTCACCTATCAGATGTCGGAAGGAAACCTGGTAGAGCTGGAGCAGATTGACGATAAATTCCGAAACATGATTCACCAGATCCGCCGGTTGAAGATCACGCTGTATGAGCAGGAGCTGCAAAAACAGAAAATCGAGATGGACTACCTGAAAATCCAGATCCGTCCGCATTTTTATATGAACTGTCTGAACTTTATCTACAGCATGATCGACTTCGGTCAGTACGACCATGCAAAGTCGATGAGCCGTATTACGTCCGATTATCTTGCGTATATTTTCCGGAATACAAGCGAGATGGTGCCGGTAACGGCGGAGACGAACCACTGTGAAAATTACCTCAAAATTCTGCTGCTGCGCTATCCGGAAAAATTCACCTATTATTTTGAGGTTCATGAAGAGGTGGAAAACGCAGTAATCTTCCCGTTCCTGATTCAGGTGTTTGTAGAGAATGCGGCAAAACATGCCCTGACGCTGGAGACGGTTCCGCTGATTTCCGTGACGGTTTACCCGGAGGATCGCGGAGACGAAAAGTATGTCAACATTTATATTTCGGACACCGGAAACGGCTTTCCGGAGGAGACGCTGCAAAGGCTGAAAGCAGGGGAAGATATTTCCGAGCATGGAAAGCATATCGGAATTGAAAACTGCCTGAAACGATTCCGCTATTATTATGGCGATTCCGGAGAGATTCATTTCGATAACAGTCCGCTCGGCGGAGCGATTGTAGATATCCATATTCCATACAGGACAGGGGGAGAAGAACATGAAACTATTGCTCGTGGATGATGAAGAGTACGTGATTGAAAGTATCAAAAGAAACCTCGATCTTACAGAGACCGGGGTGAACGAGGTGTATACCGCGTTTTCCGTACAGCAGGCGAAGAACATCATGGGAATGGTGGACATTGATATCGTGATCAGCGATATCGTGATGCCGGGCGGAACGGGATTCGACTTTGTGGAGTGGGTCAGAAAAGAGGAGCTGAAGGTCCAGGTCATATTCCTGACAAGCTATGCGGAGTTTGACTATGCCAGAAGAGCGATACAGCTGAACAGCGTCGATTATCTGCTAAAGCCCATCGATTTTGACAAGCTGAAGGAGGCCGTACAGCGTGCGGCGGAATCCGTTGCGAAAGAAAAGAAAATACAGGATCTCAGGCAGGAAAGCATCAAGTGGAACCAGAACAGGAAAATTCTGCAGCAGGATATCTGGAAAAATGTGCTGAAAGACGGCTTCTCCGAGGAGAAGTTCTGCGAAACGGCAGCACAGCGTCAGCTGCCATACGGACCGGGACACTATTTCCGGCTGATTTGTCTGATGCCGGAAATAAAGAGCAATAAGCGGGAGAT
>OICN01000538.1_pt1 | contig 12833 bp, 10 predicted proteins | sample 1581301 | NCBI WGS metagenome assembly OICN01 (sample SAMEA3882557, study PRJEB24775) | human gut metagenome | biome: human-associated habitat; feature: intestine environment; material: feces | place: Netherlands | collected 2009/2010
GCGCCGCGCCGAAGAGGCGGAAAAAGAGCGCCAGCGCGCCCTGCGCCGGGAGCAGAACCCCGACGGCATCACCGACAACGTCAGCAAAAAGAAGATTCGTCAGCAGGAAAAGGAAGCCGCTGAAAAGGCGGCCAGAGCATACGAGGCTAAGAAGAACCCTGTGCAGGAATCCGAGGAGAAGAAGCCGCTTTCCGGCGACCCGGAGCGCCCGTACAGCCGCGGCCGTGCCTACGATCCTGCTCACTACGGCAGAAAGCGTTCTGCCGGCTCTGACGCAGAACAGACAGAGGAGTAATTATGGAGAAATTTATTACCGCAACCGGCAAAACGATCGACCTGGCCATTGCAGCGGCTCTGGAAGAACTGCATATGGATCGTGACAGCGTTTCTGTCGAAGTTCTGGAAAACCCGAGATCCGGTTTCCTTGGCATCGGCGCACAGCCCGCGCGCGTCAAGGTCACCTATGAAGCACCCGATGAAGCGCCCAAGCCCGCCCTGTCTTCCGCGTCGCGCAGCAAGCCGAAAAAGCCTGCTGAGTCCAAGCCCGCGGACAGTGCGAAGGTGATCGCGCCCGCCGCTCCAAAGGTCATCGCACCGGCTGCGCCCGAAGCGCCCCGTCCGCAGGATACGCGCGCTTCCGCACCCAAGGCTCCGCAGCAGCCGCGTCAGGAACGCGCACCGAAGCAGCAGCGCGGCCCGAAGCCCGAACGCCGCGACCAGAAGCCGCGCCAGCCGCAGCAGCCCGAAAAGCCCGCTGTCCCGGCAGAACCGAAGGTCTACGCGCCCGCAGAGCCCGGCTCCACGGAAGAGCGCATTGAAACCTTCATCAAGGGCCTCCTCGAGCACATGGGCTCCGACGCCGTGCCGCACGCCGTCAAGACGGCGGACGAGACGTATCTGGTTGATCTCGTGGGTGAAAACCTTGGCATCCTCATTGGCCGCCGCGGCGAGACGCTCGACGCAATCCAGCATCTGACCAACTATGCCGTCAACCGCGGCCAGAACAAGCGTGTGCGCATCAATGTCGATGCCGAAAGCTACCGCCTCAAGCGCGAGCAGGCATTGCAGCGCCTTGCGCAGAAGGTTGCAGGCAAGGTCACGCGCTACCGCCGCAACATCACGCTCGAACCGATGAACGCTTATGAGCGCCATGTGATCCATGCCGCGCTGCAGGATCATCCTGACGTAACGACCTTCTCCACCGGCACTGAGCCCAACCGCCGTATTGTCGTGGCCTACAGCCGCTACAAATCGGCAGAGGCCGCCGTTAAGAAGGACTTCCCGGAGACGGAAGAGGAATAAGCAGGACTCAGCCAAACACCCCTGCCGCTGCGACAGCGGCGGGGGTGTTTTAGTGTGCGCATCGAACAAAATATACGGGAAAAATGTTTTTTCCGGTTTTGCTTGCTTTTTATGACGGAATCCGCTATGATGGGGAAACAGGAACTTCCAGAGACTGTTTATTCCCCGAAAACTGCATATGCTACAAGCAGGGAGGATCGCGCTATGACGCTTTCGTCTGAACAATTTCACACGCTCTACGACGGAGCAGCCCAGCCGGTCGTCCTTGTGCAAGACGGCGCCGTCGCGGAATGCAACTGCCACGCGCAGGAGTTTTTTACCGCCGGGACGGCGCTCTGCGCCTATCTGCCGCAGGACACTGCGCTGCCGGAAACGCTGTATACGCGTCCGGCCATATTGCCGGTACTGGCAGGCGGCATCTGTGTCAGCGCCAACACGCAGCCGCTGGACGGTGCGCTGCTCCTGTTCCTGCCGCCGCGGGACACACGCGACGAACTCGCCGCATTCAGCCGCGCCGCGCAGTCAATCTCCGCACCGCTGACAACGCTGCTGTCCGTATCGGAAACGCTTTTCCCGCTTCTTTCCGAGGCCGAGGACCCTGCGATGCAGCAAAACCTGGCCGTGTTCAACCGCGCCTGCTACCAGCTGCTGCGCGCATCGGAAAATTTGACTGATCTGAGTTTTATCCAGCGCGGTCGGCTGCCGCTGTCGCTGGAAAAGACTGATCTGGTTGATTTTCTGGAGGAACTGTCTCAGCACGCAGATGATCTGTGCTGGCAGGCAGGCCGAACGCTGGAGGTTGATCTGCCGCAGGCGCCTATTTTCGTCTGGATTGACCGCAGACAGATGCGCCGGGCACTGCTGGCGTTGCTGTCCAACGCAATCAAATTTACCGCGCCGGACGGCGTTTTGCGTCTGTCGCTTACACGGCTCGGCAGACGTTCCATGATCCGGCTGTCTGACAATGGCGAGGGCATGGACACGGATGTCCTGACCAGCGCATTCTGCCGCTACGCAAGACCAGAAGTGCCGGAGGATCCGCGCCTCGGCGCTGGCTTCAGTCTGCCAGTCGTGCAGGCGATCGTGCAGGCGCACGGCGGCTCGGTTATGCTGCAGTCGCAGAAGGGCAGCGGCACAGATGCGCTGCTCACGCTGCCGGTCGGCGACCCAGCAGACTGGACGCTGCTCAAATCTCCGCGCGTGTCCGTTGACCGCAGCGGCGGCTTCGTCCCGGAACTGGTAGAACTCTCCGATGTTCTGCCGCCAGAGGTATTCAACGTGCGGAACTTTCTGTGAATAAAAAAGCAGCGGGCTGCCCTCGGCAGCCCGCTTTTGCACGAAAAACACACAGAATCTCTGTAGGTGCAGATGTCTCTGTCCATCCGCTTGGACGCCGCAAATTTGCGGAGAACTTTCAGATATACAAAGTTATCCCTTACCGCGCCCCGTGCGGTAAGGGATGGAAGCATTTGTTTCAGCAAATGGCGGAAGCGTCCGGCTGCGGCGTTTAACGCGCTTCGCTCAAAGCCGGAACAGTCTCTTGGCATTTTCTTCCGTTGCAGCAGCTGCTTCTTCTGCGGAGATTCCTCGAATCTCCGCGATTTTTTTTGCCACGAACGGCACGAGGCTTGGGTCGTTGCGGCGGCCCCTGAATGGCTCCGGTGCCATATAGGGGCAGTCTGTTTCGATCAGGATACGATCCAGCGGAATTTTTTCCGCGACCTCGACTACCTTGCGCGCGTTTTTGAACGTCACCACGCCTGTAAAGCCGATGTACCAGCCGCGTCTAATCAGTTCCTTCGCCATCTCATAGCTGCCAGAAAAGCAGTGGAACACGCCGGTCACGTCCGGGAAGTCGCTGATGATGCGAAGTCCGTCCTCGTGCGCCTCGCGTTCGTGGATTACAACAGGAAGAGAAAGTTTCTGTGCAAGTTCCATCTGCATACGGAAGGCTCTTTGCTGCACATCCCGCGGAGGGTCTTCGTAATGATAATCCAGACCGATCTCGCCGATGGCTTTCACGCGCGGGTCTTCGCACAGCGCGCGGTATTCTTCAATTCGCGCTTCATCTACCTGTGCCGCGTCGTCCGGATGACTGCCGACGGCAGCCCAGATCCAATCGTACCGGTTGGCCAACTCGACCGCATGATAAGACGACGGGCCGTCGAAGCCGATCTCCATCATGCCGCTGACGCCGGCGGTGCGCATGTTCTCCACAATGTGCACAAAGTCCTGTGTAAAACAGTCCTCGCCCAGATGGGCGTGAGAATCAAAATACATGGCTTACTCCTTATTCTGCTCCAGCCAGATCAGCAGCACCGCGATGTCTGCGGGCGACACGCCCGAAATGCGGCTGGCCTGTCCGACGGACAGGGGGCGTATCTCGCTCAGCTTCTGGCGCGCTTCAACGCGCAGGCCCTGAATGGACAGATAATCGATCGAATCCGGCAGGAGTCTGCCCTCCTCGCGGGCGAATTCCTCAACCTGCTTCTGTTGGCGGGCGATATAGCCCGCGTATTTCATGCGGATCTCGACGGCCTCCCGGATAACAGGCGGCAGATCGGGCCGCTCCGGGTCGAAGGGGGCCAGATCATCATAACTCAGCTGCGGTCTGCGCACCAGATCGGCAAGCCGCGCCGAACCTTCGACCGGTGCGGTGTCATGCGCGCGGAGCATCTCGTTCAGCGCCTCGCTTTCGGCCACACCCGTGGCTTCCAGCCGTTTGATTTCCTGCGCGACCGTGCGGTATTTTTCCTGCACGGCAGCATATTGCGCGTCCGACACAAGGCCGATGCGGTGCCCGATGGGCATCAAGCGTTCGTCGGCGTTGTCCTGCCGGTGCAGGAGCCGGTACTCTGAGCGCGAGGTCATGATGCGGTAGGGCTCGTTCGTGCCCTTCGTGACCAGATCGTCGATGAGCGTGCCGATATAGCCGTCGGAGCGCTTTAAGACCATCGGCTCTTCGCCTTTTATCTTGAGCGCCGCGTTCACGCCTGCAACAAAGCCCTGCACCGCCGCCTCCTCATAGCCGGAGGAGCCGTTGAACTGTCCCGCCCCGTACAGGCCCCGGACCGCCCGGGTCTCTAAGGTGGGGCGCAGGGCCGTGGGGTCGATGCAGTCGTATTCGATGGCGTAGGCCGGGCGCATCATCTCCGCGTGCTCCAGACCCTTGATGGAGTGGAGCATGTCCAGCTGCACGTCCTCGGGAAGCGAGGACGAAAGGCCCTGAATATATAATTCATCCGTGTATAACCCGCATGGCTCAATAAACAGCTGGTGCCTGGACTTGTCCGGAAAGCGATCAATCTTCGTCTCGATGGACGGGCAATAGCGCGGGCCGACGGATTCAATCATGCCGTTGAACAGCGGCGAACGGTCGTGATTGGCCTTGATGATCTCATGCGTTTTTTCGTTTGTATAGGTCAGATAACAGACCGCCTTGTTTTCCGGCGGTGTTTCGGTCGAAAACGAGAAGGGAACAGGGTGCTCATCGCCGGGCTGCAATTCCATCTGCGACACATCAACCGAGCGGCGGTTCACGCGCGGCGGCGTGCCGGTCTTGAACCGGCGCATCCGAAGGCCGAACGCAGCCAGCTGCTCCGCAAGGCCGATACCGGCCTGCATGCCATCCGGGCCGGAGGAATAGGCACAGTCGCCGGTGATGACACGCGCGTCCAGATAGGTTCCGGAAGCGATCACGCAGGCTTTGACGGAATAGACAGCGCCGAGACGTGTGACGACAGCGGATACATGGCCGTTCGTCAGGCGAAGTTCCGTGACCATGGCTTGCTTGAGATCAAGATGCGGCTGCTGTTCGAGCGTCCGCTTCATATCCTCCTGATAGCGCCGGCGGTCAGCCTGCGCGCGGAGGGAATGGACGGCGGGGCCCTTGCCGAGATTCAGCATGCGGTACTGGATGCACGAGCGGTCGGCGGCCTTTGCCATTTCTCCGCCCAGCGCGTCAAGTTCCCGCACCAGATGCCCCTTGCCCGTGCCGCCGATGGCGGGGTTGCAGGGCATGTTGCCGACGGCGTCAAGATTGATCGTAAACACGACTGTCTCCAGTCCCATCCGCGCACAGGCCAGCCCTGCCTCAATGCCGGCGTGTCCCGCGCCGATCACGGCAACGTCGTAAATTCCAGCGTCAAATTCCATCCTGATCCCTCCAATACGGGTGCTATTTTATCAGTAAATATACCCGATTGCAAGAAGTGCGGCCGCACGCGGAAAAAAATTCCGCCGCGACAGCGTTCGGCAGACTTTTCCCTCTGCGGGTGCTATTTTATAGATACAGCTTATCCAATGCGAGCGCACTTCATATCCCAGACCGCGGCACGCGCCGCAGTCAAATCCCACAACCCCAACTTCCCCCGGCCAGAATCCTGGCCGGGGGCCTTTTTTCGCTGCGGGAGCCTCAAAGTTCGGCGTGCTGCAATGGCTTTTCCATCCGTGCCAGATCCTCCAGCGTGTAGCTGCCGAGGTATGCGGCAATCGTCCGGTCGAGCCCCTGCCACAGCGGAAGCGTCCGGCAGTTTTCCGCGTTTTCACACTGCTGCCCACTCTCCAGACAGGTGACCGGGGCCAGCGTGCCTTCGGTCAGAGACAAAATCTCAAACGCAGTATAGTCCTTCGCAGGCCTTGACAGGCGATAGCCGCCGCCTTTGCCGCGCACGGCGTCGAGCAGCCGGGCCTTGCTCAGCACGGCCAGAATACTTTCAAGATATTTTTCCGAGATACCCTGCCGCGCAGCGATCGTCTGCAGGGGGATATAGCCCTCGTCCGCATGCTCGGCCAGATCGATCATCACGCGCAGCGCATAGCGGCCCTTGCTGGAAATCATCATAGTGGATCACTCCTTTTAACCTACTATACTACAGGGTAAAAGGTTTATCAAGTCAGAACCTGCAATTTACAAGCAATTCTTTTTATGCTATACTGATTAAAGTATCGATTTGGAGAGAATATGACATGACGAAGGATCTGACCCGGGGAACACCATGGAAGCTGATTTTACAGTTTGCGCTGCCCATCATGGCAGGAAATCTGCTGCAGCAGCTTTATAATACTGCCGACACCATTATCGTCGGCAATTTCAACGGCCAACAGGCGCTTTCCGCCGTCGGAGCCTGCGCGTCGCTGACGGTTTTGTTTACGGCGCTTGCCATCGGCTTTTCCATCGGCGCGGGCGTTCTTATTTCGCAGTATTTCGGCGCCGCGCGCGAACAGGAACTGCGGCAGTATGCTGCAACATCTATTGTGCTGATGCTGGCAATGGGGCTTCTCATGTCGCTGATCGGCGTCGTGAGCGCGAGATTCCTGCTGGAACGCGCGTTGGGAACGCCGGAGGCGCTGCTGCCGCTGACGCTTCTGTATTTCCGCATCTACGCGGCGGGACTGGTGTTCCAGTTCGGGTATAACATCGCGGCGGCTCTCCTGCGGGCGCTGGGCGACAGCAAGGCGACGCTGTACTTCCTGCTTGTTTCGTCTATTCTAAACGTTGCGCTCGACCTTGCGTTCGTTGCTGGGCTTGGGATGGGCGTGGCGGGCGCGGCTATCGCCACCGTCATTTCGCAGATCGCCTCCTGCGTCATCGGCTTTGCGTATATGCACCGGAAATACACGCTTCTGCGCTTCTCGCTCCGCGAACTGCGGCTGGATGTCAAAACGGCGGGCCGTATTTTGCATGTCGGGGCGCCGATGGCCATTCAGCAGTCCATTGTCTCCTGCGGCTTCCTGTTTTTACAGCGGCTGGTCAATCTTTACGGTGAGAGCATGATCGCGTCCTATACCGTCGCAAGCCGGATGGAAAACATTCTGCTGATCCCGATTCTCGGTGTGCAGAACACCATGGCGACCTTTGCGGGCCAGAATATGGGCGCGCAGCGCCCGGATCGCGTGGCCAAGGGACTGGGGCAGGGCGTGCTCGTGTCGCTTTCCATGACGCTTGTGCTCTGCCTGTGCCAGATTCTCGGCATTTCCCTCATCATCCGCGCATTCCAGCTGGATGAGGCTGCGGCGGCCATCTGCCGTCTGCATTTGTTCAGTTCAGCCGTCGCAATCCCCATTTTTGCGGTCTATTTTCCTGCCAACGGTATGTGCCAGGGCGTGGGCGAGGGTTTTTACGCGACGTTTTTTGCGCTGCTGGCACTGGGCCTGCGCGTGATTTTTGCCTATGCGCTGCATAACACAGCCCTGTTCGGCTATACCTCCATCTGGTGGAGCCAGGCTATGGCGTGGACGGTGACGCTCATTGTTTGCTACGCGCATTTCTTCCGCGGCAAGTGGAAAACCAAATCTCTGATCTCCTGAGGAGGAACCGATATGCAGCACCGCTTTTTTGCGCTCATCTCCCGCATGCGCTATATTGGCCGCTGGGGCCTTATGCGCAACACGTTCGAGGAAAACATTCAGGAGCACAGCCATATGGTCGCCGTGCTGGCGCACGGACTGGCGGTGATCCAGCGCGACATCCTCGGCCAGCCTGCCGACCCAGACCGCTGCGCGTCTGCCGCGCTGTTCCACGACGCATCGGAAATTCTGACAGGCGATCTGCCCACGCCGATCAAGTATTATAACCCGGAGATCAAAAAGGCCTACAAGCAGATTGAGGCCGTCAGCTGCGAAAAGCTTCTGGCACTGCTGCCGCCGGAGGTGCAGGAGAGTTACCGTCCGCTGCTGTTTGAATCTGACCCGGAGGTCGCCCGCATCGTCAAGGCGGCGGACAAGCTTTCGGCGTATATCAAATGCGTCGAGGAACTGAAGGCCGGGAACTCGGAATTTGAGGCTGCGGAGAAGCAGACGCGGCAGGCGCTTGTCGAGATGCAGCTGCCGTGCCTCGATTATTTTCTAGCGCATTTCCTGGACAGCTTCCGCCTCACGCTTGACGAGTTGGAATGAATTTGACAGATCTGTCAAATTTCATGTCCGAGATTTCCGAAAATCGCACGAAACTCACAGTTGTTTTTTTGCGGCCGCGCCGCTATAATGTCCTCCAGTGAGTTTACGAAAGGAAGTGTGCGCCATGACGATCTTCAAAACGCCCGTCAGACGATGCGCTTCCGTTTTTGTTTTTGCCGGGGAACCCGTTGTTCCGGCGTCGTATTTGTTTTTGCAGAAGGAATTGTGAAACTGGTGTTTCCAGTTTTCACAATTCTTTTTTTATGCGCAGCTGCGACCCGAACCGCCCCGCAAAAACGGCGAAGAGAAAGGAGAACACCATGGGAAAAAACAAAATTCCGGAAACCGGCATCTATGATGCCAGACAACTTGGCACGGGCAGAATGCTGCTGCTCGGCTTCCAGCACATGTTCGCCATGTTCGGCGCAACCATCCTTGTCCCCATTCTGACGGGCCTCGACGTCTCGAACACGCTCCTGTTCGCGGGCCTCGGCACGCTTCTGTTCCACCTCATCACCGGCGGCAAGGTCCCGGCCTTCCTCGGCTCGTCCTTCGCCTTCCTCGGCGGCTATGCAACCATCGCCCCCATGCTCGACGGCAACCAGCCCAACCTTGCGATGCTGCCCTACGCCTGCTTCGGCGTTGCGTGCGCAGGTCTTGTGTACGTCATTCTGGCCGGCCTATTCAAGGCCTTCGGCGCGAAGAAGGTCATGCGCTTCTTCCCGCCCATCGTCACCGGCCCCATCATCATTGCCATCGGCCTGAACCTCTCCTCCTCCGCTATTAATAACTGCACCGGTAACTGGTGGATCGCCATCGCCGCCATCGTCATCATCATCGCCGCCAACATCTGGGGCAAGGGCATGATCAAGATCATCCCGATTCTCCTCGGCGTCATCGGCTCGTATGTGCTGGCCGTCATCTTCGACGCGGACGTCCGTGCAAACCTCGTCGCCAACGTCTCCAGCGCCAAATGGTTCGCGCTGCCCATCAAGATGGAGCAGACCGTCTTCGGCCTGTTCGCCTCCGGCAATGTTGACACGCACATGCTTCTGACCGCTGTCATCACCATCGTCCCGCTGTCGCTTGCCACCATGGTCGAGCACATCGGCGATGTGTCCGCGATCTCCTCCACCTGCAACCGCAACTACATTGAAAATCCCGGCCTGCACCGCACGCTGATGGGCGACGGCCTTGCAACTACGCTGGCAGCCCTCTTCGGCGCGCCTGCCAACACGACCTACGGCGAAAACACCGGCGTTCTGGCCCTCAGCCGCATCTACGACCCGCGCGTGATCCGCATCGCGGCAGTCCTGGCTATGCTCTTCTCCTTCAGCCCGAAGTTCGCGGCCATCATCTCCTCCATGCCCAGCGGCACCATCGGCGGCGTCAGCCTCGTGCTCTACGGTATGATCTCTGCGGTCGGCGTCCGCAACGTCGTCGAGAACAAGGTTGACTTCACCAAGTCCCGTAATGTTCTGGTCGCAGCCCTCATTCTGGTTCTGTCCATCGGCATCAGCTACTCCTCGGCCGGTTCTCTCCAGCTTGGCGCGATCAGCCTCTCGGGTCTGGCCGTCGGCTCCATCGTCGGCATCGTCCTGAACGCCATTATGCCCGGCAAGGACTATGTCTACGGCGAAGACAAGCAGGGCGACGAATCCGTCAACTTCATCGTCCAGTAAACAATACAATAAAATACCGCCGCAGTCCGGTTTCGGGCTGCGGCGGTTCGCTTTTTTCTTTATTGCTCCAGAATGGCGCTTTCGCGGATGCGCTTCGTGACCTTGGCAAGCAGGATGCTGTATTCCACGGCAGCGGCAAACGTGTCGTCGTAATACGGCTGAAGTTCTTCCATCGTCATGTGGTTTGCGCGGCAGATCTCGCTGAGCGCCTGTGCGACGTCCTCCTCGTGCGCGTGCAGATCCTCCGCCTGCGCGACGCGGCGGACGAGCGCCTTGATGCGCACGGCCTCCTCTGCGCCGGGCCGCGCGTCCTCGCGCAGCTGTTCAAGCGTGGAATTTGAGAATTTGCAGTAATCGTCCAGCGTCAGATTGTTCTGCGCCAGCTGAGCAGACATGGTATCCAGCTGCTCTTCGACGGCCTTGCTGATCTCGGCAGGGTTAGGGGTAAAGTCGTCCATGGTGTCCGCCGCCTGCCGCAGCAGCCGGTCGCGCAGTTCAAGTTCGGCGCGTTCGACATAATAATTCTCAAGACTTTTGCGCATATTTTCGCGCATTTCCGCCATCGTTTCGCACTGTCCGACCTCTTTCGCAAAAACATCGTCCAGTGCATAGGGCGCGACAGTGCGGATCTCGTGGATATGGCAGCGGAACTCCGCATCCTTACCCGCCAGTTCCGGTGCGTGATATGCAGTCGGGAACGTGACGTGCACGGTCACATCGTCGCCGGGGTTCTTGCCCAGAAGCTGCGCTTCAAAGCCGGGAATAAACGTATTGCTGCCAAGCACAAGCGTCTGCTTTTCCGCCGTACCGCCCGCAAACTGTTTGCCGTCCGCAAAGCCTGCATAGTCGAGCACCAGTTCGTCTCCGTTCTGCGAAGGACGGTCGAAAACGGGCGTCCGACGCTGGCTCTGCTGCTGCAGCCGCACTAGCTGCCGGTTCACCTCTTCGTCCGTGACGTCCACATGCTCCAGCTTGGCCCGCAGGCCGAGATATTGAAATGCCATTTTTTATTTCTCCCTGTTTCATTTGTATCAGCGCTATCAGGCAAATCCGTAAGCACCCACCCCATTGATTGTAGGGGCCGATGTAGGCATCGGCCCGTAGGGAAGTTGCGAATTCGCCGAAGATTTTCGTAAAAAGCGGCATGTACTGCCGGGCCGATGTAGGCATCGGCCCCTACAACCACGTTTGGACGTACATACGGATTCGCCGTAGATTCACAAAGGTGCAGCTGCTTTCCGTCGTGCGGAGCACAGAGCCCCGCCCTTGCCGACTGCGGCTGCTTTAACGGAACGTATTACGGTTCTTCCGGGGTTCTCGGCTTCTTTGCCGGTTTGGGATCGCCGGAGGCGAAGGCCCAGATTTTGTTGAAGAAGGACTTATTGAAGTAGAACAGCCAGACGGCGACAGCGCCCAGGGCAATGGTCAGAAGGGATGAGACACTCACATCGGACAGGAAGTGCATGCCCATACGCAGGCGGGAAACCGCGACAGCAAGCGTCCAGACACCGCCGATGGCCATGAACAGCTTTTCCTTATTGTGCAGACGGCGGTAGAGCGTCGGCAGGAGGATCAGCAGCATGGAGCAGGCGGCGCAGGCCGTGTGGCCGGATGGGAACGAGCGGAACTCGTCAGATGCAACGCCATCAGCGACAAGCTTTTTCTTGAGCGCTGTACCGGCCTGCCACCAATTTGAAAAATAGGTATCGTTGCCCGTCGCATAGATCAGGCGCATGCGGGCACGGCCCCAGGGAACCTTGATGATATTGATCAGCAGCATGATGCCGACGCAGACTACAATCACTGTGCAGACAAAGCGCAGAATCGTCTTGGTCTGGCACTCACGCGTCAAAAACAGCAGCGCAAACGCAGTGAGCGCATCAATGAATACCGTCACGAGCAGCGCAACTGCCATGGGCAGAGCGGATACGTTGTCCGTCGCCTCATGAACGGCAAGGAACATGCTTGCAAGGGTCAGACAGACGCCGAACGCCAGCAGAATAACGTTCAGTTCCGGGCGGAACTTGGCGCGGTGGACGATCAGCAGAACGCCGCAGCCGGCCAGCAGCGAAAACGCCGGCAGTTCGCCAAAGGCGGCAAAAAACTGGCCGAGCGAACTCTCGTGACCGGGATAGAGGAATTTGGAGATCGGCAGATCCCAAATTGAACCTGCTACCAGCAGAACAAGCAGCACAAGCGAAGCTGTCAGCGCGCAGCGTGTATAAGTACGTTTGAGTTTTTTCATGAATTGCCTCTTTGATTGGTTATTTTTTGACAGTATAGCACAAATGTCCGCAAATGACAAGTTGACGTGTGTTTCAAAAGCTGATATCATCGAAGCGTCAACTGACGCTAGAAAAGAGGGTGCGTTATGAAGCATGTGCAGTTTGATTATGTAAACAGCTTTTCCTGTCTGGCGGGCGCATGTCCGGATACCTGCTGCAAGGATTGGCAGATCATTCTGGATTGCGACGCCATCGCGCGCTACGCTTCCCTGCCCGGTGAACTGGGCGAACAGGTACGGGCGGCAATGGTGACGGAAAACGGCGAGACTCGCTTCCGGGAACAGGATGGGAAGTGCGTCCTGCTGCGCAAAGATGGGCTTTGCCCGCTTCAAGCCGCGTATGGTGCAGAAATGCTCTGCCGCACTTGCTTTACGCATCCGCGCTTTACCGAAGAATACGGGCAGACAGCGGAGTTGACGCTCTCCGCTTCCTGCCCGGAAGCGGCGCGGCTTCTTCTGGAGCACGATGCACCGCTGACGCTGACGGAAACAGACGACGGCGGGCCGGTCGTGCCAAATGATCTTGACCCGGAATTGTACCCGGCACTGTTTGCCGCGCGGGCTGCGTCGATCCGGCTGGCGCAGGATCGCACGAGGCCGATTGCAGACCGTCTGGCCCTCATTCTGCTGCTGGCGCGGCGGGTGCAGCGGCTGCTGGACGAAGGACG